>ERZ1066139.8-NODE-8-length-228093-cov-25.757518_pt1 | contig 228093 bp, 199 predicted proteins | sample MGYA00382786_ERZ1066139 | MGnify/ENA primary metagenome ERZ1066139 (study PRJEB33369, sample SAMEA5778369) | biofilm metagenome | biome: Industrial cooling water; feature: Water cooling tower basin; material: Biofilm | place: United Arab Emirates | collected...
GGGTCATTTGCTATAGCGTGAGTTGTCACCCACCCCGCCCTCCGGGCACCCCTCCCAGGAGGAGACATGGGGGTAAGGCGCGATCGCGTAGGCGCAAGCGCAGGAAGGAGACTGTCGCAGCAATCCCCTCCAAGGAGGGGGTAGGGGTGGGTCATTTGCTATAGCGTGAGTTGTCACCCACCCCGCCCTCCGGGCACCCCTCCGAGGAGGGGACATGGGGGTAAGGCGCGATCGCGTGGGAGTGGGGTTGTTGGGCTAGAAGTGGGCACTTTAAGCACAGTCAGTAGAAAACAGAGAGAAGCGGTTTTGAGTGTTCATGAACTTTCTTCCCTATAATCCTCGGCTTAAGGAAATTGCCCGCAAGCTGCGCCAAACCATGACTAAACCAGAAATTCTGCTATGGCAGTGTCTCAAGGGCAAGCAAATGCAGGGCTACGATTTTGACCGACAGCGCCCAATTGATGAATACATTGTGGATTTTTACTGTAAGCAGTTGAAATTGGCAATTGAAATTGGCAATTGAAATTGACGGTGCATCTCACGATAGTGAGGAAGCGCAAGAACAGGATCGCTACCGACAGCAGCGGCTTGAAACGCTGGGAGTAAGATTTCTCCGGTTTCGCAATGAAGACATCTTGTATCGCCTTGATGAGGTTTTGGAGACAATTGAAGCATGGGTCTCAAACCCGCCATAATCCACCTATACCCACCCCTACCCATTCGAGGAGACCGTGGCATCAATCCCATCCTTGGAGGGATAGGGGTGGGTCATTTTGCCGGAACGGGACAACAGACATCCAATGCGATCGCACCTCCAAACTGGAAGCGCGATCGTTGCTGTGTCGAGCTGTTGGGTGGAACGGGCGATCGCACCCTCTAGCCTTGGATCAAAGATCAAAACTGCGAGCGACAACGGGCTTATGCTACCAATTGGAGGTCTTGCTTTTCTCCTCATCGCCACTTAACTAACTTAACTGAAATTGAGTTCCGCTTAACTGAAATCCCACAGAAAATGAACTTAGAAAGCCTCATCTGTCACTTCAGAAAACAAGCTAGATACAAGGCTTAAACGCTATGTGTGAGTAACTTGCAGCGGTTACGACCACAAGCAGCGGTAGCAGAATGGACTCATCCAATCTTCAGATTATATTTTTTAGCGCCATTACTAGAAATGATGCTATCTAAAATAACTGAAACTTTAAAACATTTGGTTTAACGGTTAGTAATTCCAAGCTTTGCCTTACACTAAAATCCATGATATTCTGCCAACCTACCTAGGTAACATTTGACCAATCTTTTCTGAGCTAATATTTGAGATTCAGTTATCGATTGGCAACCGAATTTGACTTGAATTTTTCCAATCAACAAGTCATTCTGGTTGGGAATTAAAGTTGTTTATGTATTGCGATTGGTGAGGAGCTATTTGTGCAAAAAAATGTAAATCAGGTGCTAGTTGGTTTGACAAGTTGTGGGTTGGCGATCGCCACCAACTTCCTTCCCCTAGCTCATTCTGTTTCAGCCGAAACCTTGGCCAGAGCGCAAGGTCGCTGCAAATTGACCGCCGGAACTTATACCGTATTTAACGGTCATTGCGTGACAAAGCAAAAACAGCAGGGTAGCACCACCATCTTTGTTATTGAGTTGGACGATGGCTCAGAATACCGCTTTCGGGGGCCAAGTAAGCAAGCCCTTCAGGTAGAAACGTCTGACGGCATCCATAATGCTCAATTTACCGAAAGCCCAGATAGAGGCGTATTTGCTTGGCAGGAAGAGGGCGAAAATAAGCGTTTATCCGTCAAACTAGACACTCAACACCCCCCCGACGTATCCCATGACGATCCAGCCCCCTCTCTAGGCACGGCGCTGGGTGCGTTGGCAGGAGCATTGATCGGCGGTCTTGTCAGTGGGAACAAACCCTCCACCCTACCTCGAACGGCAAGTGTGAATATTGGGGGTGAAGTGCCCGCCCTGGCAGATTTAGTCGGAGCAAGAGCGGGGCAGGCTGAGAATGCGCTGAGGCAACGGGGCTATGTCTGGCAGAATGCAACGCAGCAGGCGGATAGTGCTTATAGCAATTGGATCGAATCGAAAACAGGGAATTGTGTTGCCATTCGCACAACGGATGGACGCTATGCTGCAATTTTGTATGCACCGAAGGCCGATTGCGATCGCCCCCAATAGGCAACGCTTAGGTTAAACAACCATCCACTTAGTAGATGGTCGTAAATAGACAGGTTTTTCATAGGATGGGCAGGGATAGCATAACCCATGCTGTCAAAAGATTGGATGCGTTATAGCTACGCCTAACACATCTTACATTTCATTCAGGCTATCTACTACCATCCAATAGTTAGCGTCTGACCAACAGCTAACTATTGGATATCAAAGTTATGGCCCTTCTGACTTTTCAAGGTTTCACCCTAATTCAGGCGTAGATTGGCGATGCGCCTCATTCTTTTATTAGGAGTTAATATCGGTCATGAATCTTCAATTTCAATCAATCAAGCAAACTAAGGCATTTATCTTCGGTGCCGTTGGCGTTTGTTTGTTAATCATTGCCGGGGGTATTATCCCCACTCAAGCCCAAAGCCATGACCTGAGGGAGATCGTTGCCCAATCGCCGACTCCGATCACCTACATGACACAACGAAATGCCAATGCAATTATGGTGCAGATTAGAGAAGGTGATTTTTTCTATCGGGGCCTCTTGCGGCGATCGTCTGGCAACACATTCATTGGTGAAGATCGACAAGTGCGGGTGATCTATGACAAAAATACCAGTCGCGTTGTTGTGATCAACAAAGTAACAGGAACAGAATTTTATAACTACATCTTTTCGATGGTAAATGAAGGGAATTTGTAGATTCATTGACCATTGAAGAATCCGTTTGAAGTGGGTCGAGTTTGCTAATTCACAACTTCACGTTAACGTTCAATACTCTTCTACGAGGCAGTCATCATGAGCATGGAAGACAAAATCAAAGCAGTTGCCAAAGATGTCGAAGGCAAGTTGCAATCTGCTGCGGGTGAGATTGCAGGAGATGATCAAATGAAGTTGGAAGGCGAAGCCAAGCAAGTGCAGGCAAGCGCTATGAATGCAGCGGCAGACGTGAAAGACAAAGCCGCTAATGTGCTGGACAACTTAAAGAACGCAGCGAATGACGCGATCGACAATGTCAAACAAAAACTGGATTAAGTGAGGTTTCAACCATGATTAATATCATCGCCTGGATCGTTTTAGGCTTTATTGCTGGGGCGATCGCCAAAGCCATTTTTCCTGGTCGGCAGGGTGGCGGCATTTTCATGACCACACTACTGGGCATCGTCGGCGCATTCGTTGGTGGGACATTACTGACCCTACTGCAAACCGGCAGTTTTGCCATTACAGGCGCGACCTTGAGTATTCCTGGAATTATCGTGGCCGTTTTAGGCGCGATCGTGTTCATTTTCATTTGGGGCTTAGTGGCTAAAGCAGATTAGATGACTCTTGAAGAATGAGTCTTTGAATTGTTCATTCTATCTTTTATCGAATGTATTGAGGTGTTTCAATGGGTTTTCTGAGCAAGTTATTTGGAAAGCATGAAGAGGATAAAGCAGCCGCAACGCCTCAAGTCAATGTGCAGGAAGCTGCAAAGAAGAACTCGATCCCCCCCGAAAAGGTGGGGCTAGATGGTAGTTTCGATGAAAGTGGCTTGGCAAAGCGGGTGGCGAAAGCATTGGATGATGCCAACATTTCTGATCATGTTGGTTTATGGGTTGCTCAGACTGGTAGTACCGTTGTGTTGAAATACAACCCAGATGCTGAAGCCGTATTAGAACAAGCTAAACAGGTTGCGCGTGGAGTCGAAGGGGCAACAGCTGTACAAGCTGAGCCAAATTCCTAGCAACTGAATAGTTAGCCTATTTCAAGTTCGGAGTTCGGAATCAGTCCCTTTACGTTGTACGCCACACTCCGTACTCCGAACATTCCTACCCACTGCACCATCGCCCTATCAAGCATTTAAGCATTGGAATATTGTTATTTTTGCGGAAGTTCTCAAGATGCAGATTAGTCTCGCGAAATCAGGTTTCACGGTGTACCAAACAAGTACCGCGATCGAGCTACGGGCTGACTGCAAAAACAGCACTAAAGTGGTTCGTGTTATATTGACCAGTCGTTCTTATGAAAACGCCAGAGCAATGGCTGAAGTGGCTGCCAAAATTCATCAGCTCGCTCTGATCGACTATGTTAATCAACCTTAATTGCATATTACCCTGCTCTTTTTCAGCGGTTGCTGTGTCCATTTTTTAGCATCATCCATACTAAAAAATACTCCATGAATATTGCTCAGTCAGCCTCAATTCATTGCGGCATGGGAGGCATTCCCCATGATAACGGCACTGCTTTTCGAGTTTGGGCACCCTTTGCCTCTGCCGTTATTGATGCAGGCCGCTTTAATGACTGGGCGGCCAAGCAATACCCAATGCAATCTGAGCAGATTACTTAGAGAGTCAGGCGATCGCGTCTCAACGCTTTGAAGCGGTCTATGCTCAAAAACCGGATCATCCAGGAGTCTTGCTAAAAGTTCATTGTAAATTCAGGCGGGAATTTCAAAGATGTCTACACCCATTGATGTTGCACAATATTATCCATCCTATGTAAATCCTAATCCAGCCATTGCTCCTGAACAATTTCAAAGCATCCAAGCATCCTGGCAAATCATTCACTCTGGTGACTATTCACTATTCAAAGAGCAAACGCTAGTTGCAGACCCTGTAGGCTTTTGGGGGTTGCAGTTTTACGATATTCTATTTGACCTCGATCCATCACTGAAGTCACTATTCAGCAACAAATTTCAACAGGGTAAAATGTTGACTGATATGGTCGATGCGGCCCTGAGTCTATTACCAGGATCAATTGATCAAATGCTTGGGCAACAGCGTTGAGAAATTGATCCAAACCTCATGCCAGTGCTCCAAGATTTAGCCGCACGTCATGTGCAATATCAAACCAAAGCGGCACACTACGGCCCCGTCGGGCTAGCGATTGTGACAACCTTTGACAGACTATTAGGCGATCAGTTCGATGACTTCATCAAGACCGCATGGGTAGAACTTTGGTCGTTAATCTGTTCAGTTATGGTCCCGGTTCATGTGAAGCGTGCTCAAGAGCTGGGGGTGGCGATTTGAGATCTAGTCACTGATCGCTCGTTACCAGACCAATACCAGTTTGTGGAGTGGCAAGGTTTGTTTGTAACCGCTGAACCACACAGTTAGATTGAACTCCACCCAGCAGGGAGAGAAAACAAGATTGGAGGCGCAGAATGACGAACGAGAATGCCCCGGCGGTAAGGTCGTATCTGGGTTGGGCGAACAGGGGTAGGGCAAGTTTTTGGCGCTACACGGTTGGCATTGCGATCGCGGGGGTTCTCCTGCTGTTGCTCGGCGGATTGGTATTGATCATCCCCTTTGCCATGCTTGTACCAGACTATGGGGAGTCCTTGTCAGGCCGTTTGATGGCGATGCTGCTCACTTTTGTCGTCCCCTTCGCGGCGACACCTCTGATAGTCTGGCTCATGCACAAGCGGCCCTGGTGGAGTGTTGCCATGCCGGAGTTGCGCTTCCGGTTATGGGACTTCTTGACTGGGGTGTGGGTTGCCTTGGTTGTCAGCGTTCTGACAACGGTTGGGTTGAGCGTGGTTGGTCTTCTTCCGGTTGAGGGCAACCCAGAATTTAACATTCCAACACTGTTGGTCGTTTCGGCCTTGGGCCTGGTGGGAATCTTCATCCAGGCCAGTGCCGAGGAGTTGTTCTTTCGAGGCTACCTGACGCAGTTCGTCCGGCGCTTCACCGCCAACAAGATCCTATTCCTCGGCATTCCGGCGCTGTTGTTTGCCGCCCCTCATGTCTTAAATATCGCGTCGCTGGGTGGCGGGCCACTCGCTCTGGCTCCCTATTTTGTGTCGGGCTTGCTGTACGGCTGGGCGGCTTACCAGTCAGGCTCACTGTGGATGGCTGTCGCGCTCCACTTTGTGAACAACTACACCGGGTTGGTGCTTGTAGGCACCAGGGGCGATGTGCTGCCGAGCGCAGCTCCGCTCGTGATCGAGTCGCCCAGTCTCGTGACGGGCACACTCGCTGTGTTTTTGCAGTCGCTGCTGATATTCGTCGTTCTCAGCTATCTCATAAAGAGGCGGGTTGAGACGTTATCGCAGGCTCATCAATGATTGGGAAAAAGTACCTGTTTGTTTGCACCATTAGGCTGTTTTCGGTTGCTTGCTCACTATATACCTGAATCTCGACATGCTCAATTTTCAAGAGGTCTCAACCGCGATCGCGCTTCCAATTTTAGAGATGCGATCGTTGTTTGTGTTGGGTGTTGTAAAAGGCGATTTGTTTGGGTGGAGGGGCGTAGATTTGACCCACCCCGCCCTGCGGGCACCCCTCCGAGGAGGGGACGGTGGAGTCAATCTTGCTCTACAAGTCCGATAGCGGCCCTTGAAGGAGGAACCGGTCTATCAATCCCCTCCGAGGAGGGGTAGGGGTGGGCCATTTTACCTGAACGGGACGATAGACATTCAAGGCGATCGCGCTTCCAATTCTAGAGGGGCGATCGATGTTTTGAGGGGTGATTTGTTTGGGTGGAGGGGGCGATCGCATAGCATTCGGGCTAGACCTAGTAGCCCAGTGAAAGGGTTGCTCTATGTGAAAGGCTCTAAAATCTGTTCAGTCGCGATCCCGACCCATGTGAAGCGCCCCCAAGAGATAGGGGAACAATTTGAGATCTAAACCCTGCACTCCAACCTGGTCGATAAGGGGGCTTATTCTCTCCTTTATGGAAAAATAACGTTAAAACTATCGTTCTGAAAAATGCCTGAACCCCACTCACCCGCAAACCCAGATTCCATTGCCGCGCTCCAAGCGGTTTATGGTTCTCCCAATCAAGCTGGATTTGGCAGTGCCGTTTTCTGCGATCGCGTCGAACCAGCAGCCGATCTGGAACAAGTGGCCCTGAAACACTACCGCTATTTTTTGGGAGACCTGTGGGAGCGGTTTGGCGCAGCTGCGTGGATGACTCCCTGGCAAGAGGTTTATCGCCGCAACGATGCTCACAACCCCGACATTGTAGCTGAACTGCGATCGCTCACCGGAGACACAGCCTCCTTAGTCTCAATGCTATTAGACACGATTGAAAATCCAGATGCAGCTCAGAAGGCACTGTCAGTGGTCTACGATGATGCAACAGTGAGTGATCTAAGAATTTATACCATCGGGGATGGAGCTGCCATGTCTGGAATTTTGATTGCGGGACGACACACAACCAGCGAGGCAACATTTCTAGTCTTCTTAATGGATTGAACAGAATTGAATTATGGATTTGTCACAGCTTTTATTTGCACCCCTGAGGCCCTTTATTGCTCACCCTGAACGGATTGCAGCAGTAGCTATGGTGTTTATTGTGATGCTGTTGGGGTTGAAATATCGGCGCGGCTACTGGGCATGGTCTCTGTTGTGGACGGTTGGGGTTTGGGCCGCCTTTGCCGTCTGGGAGTGGGTGCTTTTGACGCAGGAAGCGAATATCCGAGTTGATCTGTTGTTGATATATCCACTCCTCCTGGGGGTTACCATCTGGGGAGTGTGGGCAGGCTTATTGCAAACACTTAAGCATAGCGATAAATCGAACCGAAAACTTTGATTAAGATCGCTAGATAAAACTTTACATGAGTTGTCTAATGTATGCTGAGTTAGCTAATTGCTTTTGAGTTAGCGAACCTCACAGCTTGACCTACCTATCGTTGTAACATGCTCGACACTCAACGCATTATTCATTTAACCGAAGTCTCCGCCGTTGATGTACCAGCGACCAAATCTTATAGATATAAGTGCCGAGTGGAGATGGTATCGGGTGAAGGAAAAACGCCATTGCAACGCGATTTGTTTGCGCGGATGCAACCTAGCTGGTTAGTGGAGTTGAAAAACCAGGGAGATTGCACCATCACGCTCACGCTGAGCTGTCGGGAAGGGGATATCAGTCACCCCTGGCAGGATGTAGGGACAGTCGCTTTTGCGACACAAGCGTATTTGAATGGCGACCGCAACGCCGATCTGGAATTTCCGATCGCGACCTGGGCTGAGGCACCCCAACTGAAGCTCAAAGCCCGCCTGACCCAAGGAACGATTGCAGGAAACAGCAGTACAGTGACACTGTTGGGGCAACAGAATGGATCGCGGCGGCAACGCGGACCAACGAACAAGAACATAGAGGTGGAACTGCCGCCAGACATTGATCTCACCCCTCCAGAAGAAGTAATCGTCAAGGATGTGTGGAACAAGCTGCGAGCCTGGAAAGAATTGCAGATGGAAAAGTTTCTGAAGCGGCTACTGTTGGAAGCACCGGAGTTAGAGTATCTGTTTGGGAAGCGATCGACAGTGCCAGCGACTTTTTCTACGAGTTGTTTGACTATGCAATTCATCAGTTACAGCCGGAAACACAGGTGATTGTTGGTGAACCGTTAATGGGAGTCCCTCCCGAAAAAGGGGATCTTTTCGATACGGTTGAAGACTATGGCAAGCTGTTCGTGGACGTGGGAATGCGGCTTGAGCATTGGCTCAAAGCGCGGCAGGTGTGGATGTGGATGCTGCCCTCAATTCCCTATTTAGAAGAGTACGATCGCGAAGACCGGCAAAAAGGCGAAAACTCGGCTCTTTATAAATTCTTTAATACCTACATTATTTTGCCAATGGCAACGGCAATCAAACGCTACGATGATGCCCTGTCGCCAGCAATGCTGCAACAAATGGCCGATTGTTGGGAGGTGTTTAGTCAGAATAAACAGCAGATGGGGATAGAGTTCTACCAAACCCTATTTGAGAAATATCCCTTTGTGCTGCCGATTTTTGGACGAGCAGATATGGATTATCTGTCGCTACACCTGATTCAGGCGTTGGAGTTTTTGGTGAAATGTTTGCGGTCTGGCAGCAGTGAGGAAATGCTGCAAGAATTGCGCTTTTTGGGGCAGGTGCATAGCTTCGCGGATGTGCCATCCTGCGCCTATCCTGCCATCAGCGAAACGCTGTTTGATTTGTTTGAGAAGTATGTGCCCAATTTCTCGTTAGAGTTACGGCAGGGTTGGCATACCTTCATCGATCGCGTTGTTGATGTGATCCGGTTGCCGATGTTGAATCAAGAACGATTGCTGAAAAAAGCCAAGCAATTCCTTGATTTGATTGCTAATGAACAGGCGTGGGAACCGGAAGATAAAGAGCGCCGCTGGAAAGAAATTCAGGAAGAAGTGAAAGCAACTGGAACTTACACCCAGACTTATGAAGAACTGGCCTACGGGACGCAGGTAGCTTGGCGAAATGCATCGAAATGTGTGGGGCGGATTTCGTGGAGTAATATGGTAATTCGCGATCGCCGTCAGGTGACTGATCCGGATGAGATGTTTCGGGAATGTCAAGAGCATACGCAGTTTGCCACCAATGGCGGTAATTTGCAAATTACAATGACCGTCTTTCGTCCCAAACAGCCGAAGGAACGGTGGGGGCCTCGCTTCTGGAATTCGCAACTGTATCGCTATGCCGCTTACGAAATGCCAGATGGTAGCGTTATGGGCGATCCGGCCAACCTGGCATTAACCAAAGCCATTATCAACAAAATGGGCTGGCAACCGCCTGAACCGCGCAGCGCCTATGACATTTTGCCGCTGGTGATTGAGGTGCCGGGGCAAGAGCCAAAGATGTATCACTGGCAGCCAGACGAAGTGCTGGAAGTGCCGATCGAGCATCCCACCGTTCCAGAGTTTAAAGCGATCGGGATGCGCTGGTATGCAATTCCGGCGATTAGTAACTTCTCGGTTCACATTGGCGGCATCCACTACGGCTGTATTCCCTTCAACGGCTGGTACATGGATACGGAAATCATGCGCGATTTCCTGGATGAGTACCGCTACAACAAGATGGAGGAAATTGCCCAGGTGCTGAAGCTGGACACTAGCTCAGAGCAAACCCTATGGCGCGATCGCGTTGCCCTCGAACTGAATATTGCCATCCTGCATTCCTTCCAGAAAGCGAAGGTGACAATGGTGGATCACCAAACCGCTTCGCGACAATTCCTCACCCATGATCTGCGCGAGAAGAAAGCAGGGCGGGAATGTCCGGGCGACTGGGGGTGGGTGGTTCCAGCAACGGGGGGCAGTGCCTGTCCGGTGTGGCACCATCAGATGCGTGACTTTTATCTGGAACCGGCTTATCATCACGCTGCCGATCGCTGGGATGTAGAAGACACGATTGATTTAGAGCAATTCATTACAGCCACCAATGAAGATGGCAATAAGCGCGATCGGATTCTAATTCTCTATGCTTCTGAAACCGGAACGGCTGAAGGATTTGCCCGCAAAGCGGCGCGGCAGTTGCAGCAGTTCCAGCCCAAAGTGATGGCGCTAGATGAATATGCAGTGGATGCTTTGGCTTCGGAAAAGCTATTGCTGATCGTCACGTCTACCTTTGGCAATGGCGACATACCCAGTAATGGCAAACGCTTCTTGCAATGGCTGAAACAACAGCCTGCCGGATCACTCGACGGTCTGAATTATTCCGTCTTAGGGATTGGCAGCACCGTTTACGAAAAGTTCTGTGCCGCTGGCATCGCCGTGGACAAAGCCTTAGCTAGAGCGGGTGCCAACTGCGCCGTTCCGCTCCACAAAGGCGACGAAATCAAAGGACAGGCGGATACCTTCAAGCAATGGCTGAACTTAATCTCTCGTGTCCTCGGAGCCGATGAAACCGCAGGCACAGCGGGGACAGCCAATGCGCCCAAGCTCACCGTCACCTACCTCAGCGAAGCCGATCGCCCCCGTTCCCCCCAACGTCCCACCCCATCATCTACTGAGCGCGGCATCCCTGTGCCTGTGCTGGCTAACGATGAACTGCTGCAAGAAGTTGTCCCCGGCAGCCGATCAACGCGCTATCTAGTCTTCGATATTTCCGGCACTGATTTGCAATACGAGACAGGCGATCATGTGGCGGTTTATCCCTGCAATTCGCCAGCATTGGTCGATCGCCTCTGTACCCGTTTGAATGTCTCAGCAAATACCTATTTCACAGCCAGTTACGTCAACTCAGATGGGACGGTGACCGACGATCAGCCTGCGATCGCTGTACCAACCACAGTAGGTCAAGTACTTTCAGAAGAGTTAGATCTATCTCTGCGAGAACCTTTCAATGATTTACTCGCTTATTTGCAGACATCCGCTCAGACTCCGCACGACAAACAACGTCTGGAGGTTTGGTTAGAGATTTTGCGGCAGGGCGACGACCATCCGGATGCAGTGACGCTGAAGAAAACGATCGCCGATAACTTCATGAGCGTGGCTGATCTGTTTGATGAGTTTCCCTCCGCCGCAATCACGCTGGAAGCCTTGCTGGAACTGCTGCCCCAGCAAAAGCCGCGTCTGTACTCGATCTCTTCCTGTCCGTTGCTCCATCCCAGCAAAATCCAAATTACAGTTGGGGTGCTGCAAATTCATACCGATGCGGGTAAAGTGCGTCAGGGCTTATGTTCCAACTATCTCGCAGGATTGCAACCCGGATCACATGTGCGGATTGGGACACGCACCTCTAGCTTCGGTCCTCCAACCGATCCGCAAGCCCCCATGCTGATGGTCGGCCCTGGGACGGGCGTTTCGCCGCTGATTGCCTTTTTGCAATATCGCGAAGCCTTGCAGCATCAAGGCACGAACTTGGGTGAAGCTTGCCTTTACTTTGGCTGTCGTAATCACAGCGATTTCCTCTATAGTGATCAACTCGCCTCCTGGCAAACTCAGGGCGTGCTAACGGATTTGCAAGTAGCGTTCTCTCGACTCAACGACAAAAAAGTTTATGTGCAAGGTTTAATGCAAGAAAATGCCCAAGCTTTATGGCAACTCCTCAGCCATCCTCAGTGTCATTACTATGTCTGCGGTGATGCCAAAATGGCGGATGATGTGTTTGCAGTGTTTATGGCGATCGCCAAAACTGAGGGCAATCTTTCTCATATCGAAACGGTCGAGTTCTTTGACAAAATGAAGCAGGAAAACCGCTTCCATAGCGATGTCTGGGGCGTACATTTGAACTTCAAACAAGCGATTCAGCAGGTGCAAAAAGATAACTACTCAAAAGCAGAGAAGTGGTTAGAACGAGTACAGCAACCCGCCGAAGCAACTCAGATGACCACAGCTTAAGTTTTTAGCAGCTTTGTCGTGGGTGATATTCACCATTACAAGCGTTGTTCAATTCACGATTTCTTTGCCATGTCTAACTCAACCCCTACCCCCATTGCCGTCTGGAAAGAGGAATATCGAATCGGGGATGCTCGAATTGATCGAGAGCATCAAGTTTTGTTTGAAATGTTCCACGAGTTGCACCTAGAGTTGCAGACGACTGTTCGCCGTGATGTTTTGAAATCCATGCTGCTCAATATCAGTTCCCACACGATTGAGCATTTCCAAAATGAGGAAGCCTTGATGCAGGCTCGTGGTTATCCAGGGCTGGAACGTCATCAGCATATCCATGCCAATCTGCTGAAGAAAGTTTCCAAGATAATAGGAAAATTTGACCAAGTAGCCGACTTTACTCCGGATGAGCAACTGACCGAGTTTCTGCACGAGTGGCTGGCGCACCATATTCGTGGAGAAGACCAAACCATGATCCATTTCTTTCGGTCTCTGGCAACGGCTTCGGCTTAATCGAGGTTTTCTAAATTTGCATCCAGTGCCAAGGTGGAACTGGGCTTATTCATGAAAAGCAAGGTGGAGCATGGATAAATCCATTATTTTTCGTCAACTTTTCGATGCCACTTCATCGACATTTACATATTTACTGGCTGAGCCAAGGACGCGGGAGGCGGTGCTGATTGACCCCGTGTTTGAGCAGCATCAACGAGATCGCGTACTCCTAGAAGAGCTAAATCTCAAGCTCCTCTGTACCCTTGATACTCACTGCCATACCGACCATGTCACCGGAGTCTGGCTGATAAAATAGGCTACCGGATCGCAAATTGGATTGTCGTAGCGCGATGGATCGATGGTGTCGGGAGCGTCTCTGCTGCTCGATCACGGCGATCGCCAAGTGTGGTTGGGCGGATGGCTGTTTACCCTAAATATTAAGGCTCCAACCGGGCAAAATGCTCACGCAGCAAGTCGTAGAGAAACCGATAGCGGCCCCCACCTGCAAGATCAACCGCCGCTCGACGGCATACTCTAGAAAGCGGGCATAGTTCCAGGGACTCAAACCACCCCACCAGCCACAGACTCAAGGGCGCGATCACAGAAAAACTGAGCAGTTACAGAAGCAAAATGGGTTAGCCGCTATTGTAGGCAATGAATCGGCTGAATTCAGGCATTTGCTCAAGACCGTAGCGAAGGTCAGAATCAGCGTTATGCTGCTGTTATGAATACATAGCGTCGGCGGAATATCAATGCAGGAGCAGTTGCATGGTTGTCCAAGGCTCTCAAACTCCCTCGCAGCAATCTGCCCCCACTGTCACCTGGGACACGTTGCCGCCAACTTATTCTTTGCCCGATGACCCAGTGGAAAATCAACAGCAACCCCTGTTGGCCGCGGCCTTGACCGATGCGCTGGGGGCCAATCAACGCATTGCGCCTGAGATGCTAGTCGTCTCTAATTTTGGGTTAGTGGCGACGGTGAACCAAAAAATTGTGGTAAAAGCCCCGGATTGGCTTTATGTGCCACGGGTACAGCCGATCGCCGCAGGTACAGTTCGCCGCAGCTACACCCCCAATTTGGAAGGGGAGCCTGTCGCGATCGCGATGGAATTTTTGTCCGACGAGGAGGGCGGAGAGTTATCGGTGCGATCGACCCCGCCCTACGGCAAGTTGTATTTCTACGAGCAGATTTTGCAAGTGCCGACCTATGTCACCTATGACCCCTACCAGCTTGCATTAGAGGTGCGACGACTGGAAGCAGGAACTTACACGGTACAAAAGGCCAACGAGCAGGGACGCTTTCATTTGCCAGAACTGGATTTATGGTTGGGGCTGTGGCAGGGCGATCGCCTCGGTCAGCGGATGCACTGGCTCCGGTGGTGGGATAACGACGGCAACTTGCTGCTGTGGAGTGCCGAACAAGCCGAGCAAGAACGCCAACGGGCCGAACAAGAACACCAACGGGCCGAACGACTAGCGGCCAAACTCCGGGAACTGGGGGTTGATCCAGAGCAACTGGATTAGGGCAATCTTGCTTCAATCAAGAAATTGCCGCGATCGCTGCCATTCTTTGGTTTGGCGATCGCGGCAATCATTCATGGAGAACGTCAATCAAGCCAAAATTGACCTAACCCACGGGTTGAGGATCAGCTTGCACCTGGACAGCAGCGGTGGCCCCATTGCCCAAGTTCGGCGCGATCGCCAAATTCCCCTCATAGGCATCCGCAAACAACCGCTTGAGATCAGTAATCAATGGATAGCGAGGATTCGACCCGGTGCATTGATCATCAAACGCCTGATCCGCCAAATCATCCAACCGGGCATAAAACTCCGCCCGCCCTTCCTTAATCACGGCTTGAATCCCCACCGGAATATCCACCTCCCGTTTCAGTTGTTCGATCGCCGCAATCAACCGTTCCACTTTTTCATCCTCCGTTTCACCGCCCAAACCCAAGTAGCTGGCAATCCGGGCATAGCGCCACTTCGCATTGGGATATTGATACTGCGAAAACGTCGCCTGCTTAAACGGCGCATCCGTCGCGTTGTAGCGAATGACATGGGAAATCATCAACGCATTCGCCAACCCGTGCGGCACATGGAACATCGACCCCAACTGGTGCGCCATCGAGTGACAAATCCCCAAAAAGCCATTCGCAAAGGCCATCCCGGCGATCGTTGCTGCATAGTGCATTTTTTCCCGCGCCTTCGGATCATTCGCGCCATTCTTGTAAGCACTGGGCAAATACTTGAAGATCAACCGAATCGCCTCCAACGCCAGCCCATTTGTATATTCCGAAGCCAACACCGATACATAGGCTTCCAACGCATGGGTCAATGCATCAATCCCGCCATAGGCCGTCAGCTTCTTCGGCATGTGAAGCACCAACTCCGGATCAACGATCGCCATCGTCGGGGTCAACGCATAGTCTGCTAGCGGATACTTGATGCCATTGCGGCGATCAGTTACCACCGCAAACGGAGTCACCTCCGACCCCGTCCCAGAAGTCGTTGGCACCGCAATCATCATCGCCTTTTCACCCAGCGGCGGCAACTCATAGACCCGCTTCCGAATATCCATAAACCGCATCGCCAAGCCCTCAAACTCAATCTCAGGATGCTCATACAACAACCACATAATCTTGGCCGCATCCATCGGCGAGCCACCCCCAAACGCGATAATGACATCGGGTTCAAAAGTCTTCATCAACGTCAGCCCCCGCTCCACCGTATCCAACGACGGATCAGGCTCCACGTCATAAAACACATCGTATTTCAGGCCAATTTCCTCTAACGACTCCTCCAGTTTCGCCGTCGCCCCCAAGTCATACAGCGGTTTATCCGTCACAATAAACGCCCGCCGCTTCCCGGCCAACTCCCGAATTGCCACTGGTAGCGCCCCAAACTTGAAGTAAATCTTTGGCGGCACCCGGAACCACAGCATATTTTCCCGGCGTTCCGCCACCGTTTTGATGTTGAGCAAATGGTGGGGTTCCACATTTTCGCTAATCGAGTTGCCGCCCCAAGTCCCGCAGCCCAGCGTCAACGACGGATCAAGCCGGAAGTTATACAAATCCCCGATCGCCCCTTGCGATGACGGCGTATTAATCAACACCCGCGCCGTTTCCACCGTATTTTCAAAACGCCGAATGTGGTCTAGATTCGAGGGTTCGGTATATAGCACCGCCGTATGTCCCCGCCCCCCAAACTCAACCAACTGTTCGGCCTTGTTTACCGCCTCTTCAAAGGTTTCCGCCCGATACATCGCCAAAATCGGTGACAACTTTTCATAAGCAAAGGGTTCATCCGTGCTGATGGCTTCCACCTCGCCAATCAATACGCGCGTGCCTGCCGGAATCGAAAATCCGCCTAACTCGGCCAAGGCTTCTACGGGCTGCCCGACGATCGCCCCATTCAAACGACCATTCACAATCATCTGTCGTCCCAAAGCTTCCCGCTCTTCCGCCGTGAGGAAATAAGCGCCCCGCTTAATAAACTCCGTCCGCACTTCATCGTAGACATCATCCAGCACAATCACCGACTGCTCACTGGCGCAAATCATGCCATTGTCAAAGGTCTTGCTGAGAATAATGGACGACACCGCCATTTTGATCTTGGCGCTGGAATCAATCAACGCGGGCGTATTGCCAGCCCCCACCCCAAGAGACGGATGCCCCGACGAATAAGCCGCCCGCACCATACCCGGCCCACCCGTCGCCAAAATCAAACTGATATCGGGATGTTGCATCAACCCTTGAGACAATGGCACCGTGGGGTCATCAATCCAGCCAATAATATGGTCGGGGGCACCCGCTGCGATCGCCGCTTCAAGCACAATTTTGGCCGCTTCAATGGTGCAATTTTTGGCCCGTGGGTGGGGCGAAAAGATGATCGCATTCCGAGTTTTGAGGGCAATTAACGCCTTAAAAATTGCGGTTGAGGTGGGGTTCGTTGTGGGCACAATGCCAGCCAAAATGCCGACAGGTTCGGCAATGCGTTGAATCCCAAAGGATTTATCTTCTTCAATGACACCGCAAGTTTTTTCGTGCTTATATTTGTTGTAAATAATCTCTGAGGCGAAGTGATTTTTGATCACCTTATCTTCGACTACGCCCATTCCGGTTTCAGCCACAGCCATTTTAGCCAACGGAATGCGGGCTGCATTTGCCGCTAATGCTGCTTTTTTGAAAATTTCATCGACTTGTGCTTGGGTAAAAGTTGCATACTCTTTTTGTGCAGCTTTAACTTGTGCAATGAGTTGTTCGAGTTCTTGTGTATTTGTAACGACCATTGCCACCTCCAAAGAAAGGTTTTTTGGGTTTGTGACCCACTCTTTTTGCACGTAACCAAACCCACGCGATCGCCCAAAGCGACTGCAATCAATCATCTGAGAAAATCGCTAGGCTTAGAATAAACTAGTTTTGTTTCTTGCCCTAGACATTGCAGAATTCCCTAAACTTTGGTCATTCTCAATCCTTAAAACGTTAAGAATCTGAAACTCAAACGTTAAGGTTTTCTGATGATTTTCTAGTCATTCTGTTACGACCAGTTCAGTCTGTCATCCAATGTATCAACCAAGCTGAAAGGGGAATGAGAGACAAGCGATCGCAAAAGATAGGTTATAAGACAGACTATGAATTTATGCAAACAATACGATACAACGAGTCGATAAATGGCGCAGGATTTCAAGTAAAGCCATTATCAACTTTGAGGCTCAAGCTACCATGACTTGAGCAGTTTTTTCAGATGGATAACGATAGCCAATTGGGTGGGTTAAGCATGAGCTGTATCAACATCTCGTGAAAAATCGGAGCCAGACCTTGTGTAGAGGGTAGTAGGTAATTGCTCCTATTTCATAATAGGCGGTTGGTAGTGATCCCCACGCACGATGTAGTAGTTCTTAACCCACCAACCCAATCGCTTTACAGGAATTGTTACAGGGTTTGAAGTTTGGTGAAACTGTGCAGTGAAGGCAGGGGTTAAGGGATGCCAGTCGTCAGCTAAAATCACGGCATTTTTGCCTTGCACCTGGGCTGCGTCATACCAAAAGTCAAACTGATCAACGCGATCGCTAATCGCCAGTACTTGGGGATTGTTGAGTTGATAGGCTAAGGCCGAGGCCGAGCGATAATCGGTTGTGATGAGAACGGAATTTGGGCCAGCGGCGATCGCCTGTTGTTGTACCGCCGCCGCGACTTCTGGCCAGCCATAGAGCATCCGCGAGTCAGGATCACTATCCGCACTGGCAAAGACGGACAACGGCAGCACACTATAGTGAAACACCAGCAACGCCGCAAAGACCGCACCATACACCTGGGCTCCCAGGATTAATTTTGGCCGCGTGTACCGAGGTTCAACCACGGCTTCGGTCGTCATCGGAGACAAAAACAGCGGCGGGAACAGGGGAAAAAGCAATAAATAAGCCGTGATATTCCAGTAATACAACGCAGCAGATACCAGGGAAACAACCATGAGGGCAAGGGTCGAAGTCCCAAAAATCCACAAGGCGATAGGCCGATAAGCCGGGGAAACTAGGGGAACGGGGTGTTTGATGGTTTTGGCGATCGCCCAAATGTTCACCGGGGCCACCGTCAGGATGGAGACACCCAAGAACACCAGCAATTGACCCCATTTAAGCTGAAATCCGCGATCGTCTACGCTGCGATCGACGTAATACCGGAAGGATTGAAAATCATTGCCCACATTCCACAGCACAATGGGCACCAGGAAACAGAGCGTCAGGGCGATCGCGCCATACAATCGGCGATCGCGGAGCAAGGGTCGCCATTGGGGCGTAGTGGCGATCGCTCCCAAACAACCCAGTCCCACAAAAATTGCATTGTACTTGCACAGCAAAGCCAACCCTAACCAGACTGCGGCTTGATATAACCGCTGACTCTCGCCCGGTTGCGTCGCCGTGTAGGAATCTAAAAATCGGATGAATTGAAAGGCCGCCAACAGGGAAAACGTGATCAGCCAATGGTCATGCCATGCCAGGGCAAAAAACAAAAAGTACAACGGTGCCGCCAACAGCAACGCGATCGCCACCCCCAACGCTGCCAGCCCTTGCGGCCCATAGAGATATTGGGTAATGCGGTAATAGGTAAGAAGAAATAGCCCATTACTGAACACATTCGCCAGCCGCAGCGAGAAAAATGACTGCCCCAAAACCGCTGTGAGCAAACCCTGGATCCATGCCTGGAAGGGCGGATGATCGTAGTAGGAAAAGGCGGGATGCTGCCCCCACAACCAATAATAGGCTTCGTCAGGATTGGGAAAGGTGGTCAACCAAAAACCCAGGCGCAAACTTCCTAAGATCAGAAAAAAAGGCAGGAGCGATCGCCAAATTGCAGACTTCATCAAGGGCATGGCACAGCCACAAATCACCACAAAAACAACCCGTCAAGCCTTTCATTAAAGCGCCAATGTTGCCCAAAGTCACTCTGAGGAAAAGGATCCGGTTTAGGATATAGGTTGCTATTGCGTATGTTGGTCTATGGCTGTGTTGGAGTGGTTATTGGGATTTGGTGGCGCGGCGCTTATTAGCTTTTCGCTGTTGACGTGGGCCAAAAACTACCAGCAACAACGCCGTTTGCGGGAAGCTTTTTATTACCTGCTGGAACGGGATGGCGGCGTGATCACGTTGATTCAACTGGCGGCCAGTGCGCGAGTCGATGCGGAACCCGCCAAGGACTATTTAGAAACCCAGGCCCGTGCGTTTTCGGCCCTCCCAGAAATCGATCCAGAGGGCAACACCTTTTATCGGTTCCCCAAAGTGGAGCGATCGCTGCTCTCCGCCGGGGATGACTGGGACTAGCCCTCGCCAGCCGCGATCGTCGCTTGCCATTCCACCAACATTTTTTTCAAGCTTTGTCGCCAATGCGGGGGCGGTGCCCCTAACAAAGCAGCCGTTTTCCGTAACGACAACACTGAAAAGGCAGGTCGCTGGGCCGGGGTGGGGTACTCTTCAGTGGCAATGGGGACTACCCGCTGAACTTGCAACGGCAAGCCCAACGCCGCAGCTTCTTCAAAAATCGCGACGGCAAAGTCATACCAACTGCACACGCCGCTATTGGTGTAGTGGTAGGTTCCAGCAGTTTCAGCCGTCAATTGGGGGGCCAATTGAGCGATCGCCAAGGCCAAATCCTTTGCCCACGTAGGGGCACCAATTTGATCAGTCACAACTCGCAACTCATCCCGTTGGGCACCAACCCGCAACATCGTTTTCACAAAATTGCCCTTGCCCTGCACCCCATAGACCCACGCGGTGCGAATAATCATGTGGCGCGGACAGTGTTGCCGAACCGCAGTTTCGCCCAACAGTTTCGATTGCCCGTACACGCCCAAGGGGTTGGTGGGGGCCGTTTCTAAGTAAGGCGTGCTACTCGTGCCGTCAAACACATAATCCGTAGAAATATGAATCAGCCCTGCGCCGATCCGGTGCGCTTCCGTAGCCAAAATTTGGGGCGCGGTGGCATTCACCAGATGGGCTAATTCAGCTTCACTTTCAGCCTTGTCTACGGCGGTGTAGGCCGCAGCGTTGACAATCAAATTTGGTTGCTCTGTGTGAATGATGGCCCGAATCGCTTCTGGATCCGCCATATCCCAACGAGTGCGATCAATAGCAATCACATCACCCAGGGGTTGCAAGGTGTGCTGGAGTTCTTCCCCAACTTGGCCGTTAGCGCCAGTCAATAAAATTCGGGTCATGGGCACTTCGATTGATAATTTGCAGAAGTTTGCAGATAGCGTTTACCAGCGTTGAGATGCAACGTTCCAATCATAATCTTTCCCGCGATCGCCCCTCGCACAACCAGGAAAAGCTTCACGCGCAGCGATCGCGACTTCACCCCAATTTCAATCCCCTTGTCCTACCATTCCATGCGAATCTCGCCCGTCTTCACTTTTTCAAGAATCATCGAACTCAACAACGCGCATTCTTCCGCCGTCAACTTACCATCGGCCAAGGCCGCAGACCGGATCGCGTTCAGCTCACTGCGGGTAATTTTGCCATCTTCAACCGCCAAATCGATTAATGCCTTTAACCGAGCCAACTCATCGGCTTCTGCAACAGTCATCGGAGTCGAATTTGGATTTGGGATATTCATATGGCAAGCAGCTCCTTCAAGCTTCAGTGTGTAGAGGGACACGCACGACCCCATTTACGGTTAAACCTAGAAAAGGCTGAGCACCGCGATCGCCCCTCACCCCAGGCAATCATCCACCAGCAGGATGACAATGAGGGATTTTTCTATAGTTCCCTAATTTATTGAGAAAGCGACATTACGTGATGAAAACGGGTATAGTCGATCACTCGTTGCCCATTCGGCAATACCGAAAAGACATCCACAAATTGATAGTTCCACAAAATCTCGCGAGCCGAGTAGGCATGGCGTGCATGCACAGTTTGAGCAACCGTTTCATCCAGCCCCGTCAACGTCACCAAAATTTCCGCCGTGCTCTGAGCCAATGACTCTGGGGTTTCGCCATATAGCGGGCTGGTCGCATCAATCGGATGGAACGCCGTCCACGTCAGCACAAAAAACGGACTTTGGCTGCGGACTAGATTGAGGTCATAAAAGCGCCGCATCGTGTACCCTTCGGCGGTTGTTTCTTCTCGAATCAACGTCACCCACAGCCGCGCCTCCAGAATTTGGTTGCCCCGCCGATTCCCCGCCCGAAACATCAGGGTTGGTTGGCCGTTGTAAGGCATGATCACCGCAACATTGCTGAACATCACCCGCGCAGTCGGACGGGCAAAACGCGCAAACATCAACCCCGTTGCCATTGTGACCCCCAACAACCCCACAAACGCCTCGATCGCCACCAGAATATTGGCATAAGCCGTTTTGGGATACAGCGCCCCATACCCAATGGTGGCCATAGTTTGAATGCTGAAGAAAAAGGCATCACTCAGCGATCCCGGTTTGCATTGGCGATGCAGTCGCCGCCCAGCAGGTAGGCGATCGCAAATAGCCCATTGGCCACCACAAACAGCCCGCCAATCAGACCCAGGAAAACGGGCCACGGCATAATTAGCAGTTGGTGATAGGGATCGGTCCACGGGAAATGGTGGGTCTCAAACCGCAAAACGTTGACCCGTCCATCTGCCGTGAGAACGCGCTTGGAAGAGTTGAACCGGGGGCGATCGCGCGATCGGAGCCAACGCCACAACCGGGCAATGCGCATCTTTTGGGGAGGAGGATCGGGAGACATACCAAATTAGCCCTAGCAGTGGTGGCAGAATTATAACGTCGAGTCGGCCTCACCGACGGATTGCAGCCAAACAACCCCACGCCCCAACCGCCACCCGCAAGTTGGCTGGCCAGCTTGACAACCGAACCATTAAATAGTACATTTATACCATAAGCTTCATCGCTCCTAAACTAAAAGCCCCCTAGATACCGAAAGATATCGCTGGGGGCTTCTTTAATGTGTTGACCGGTTCTAACCAATTACACCAACGGCTTGTGGGGATGGCTAGCCCGGTAAACTAAAGCCATTGAGCTTTTTCCGAATATTTTCAATTCGTTTGCGGTTCACGCCCATGTCTGACTCCCCTAAGCGCGAAGCCGACCGCGCCTGGATGACTGGCTCCGTTGGATCGAGGTAAAACTCCACATCATCCACAAAACCCATGAGAGAGCTAGTAAATTCTGCGTAGAGATAATCGTCCGTCACCTCCAGCACTTCAGCTCTGGGCAGCCCTTCGATGATGGTTTTGAGTTGGGCGATCGCCGCATCCAAAGGGCCGTCATATTGCAACGGCTCAACGCGATGTTGTTTATCCGTGCTCTGAGTGCTGACACAATTTGGGCTTTGGGGGCAAGCCGCCAAGCCGCCCGTCTGAATCCCTAGGGTCTCCGGGCGATCGCCTGCAAAGGAAAACAAGCTCCCCGCCGCCAGCACAGGAGCCTGGACAAGAGGAGTCGCCTGAGCCGGAGTCGGTAACACCGTGACACCGAGCACCAGCATAAGACTCGCCGCAAATAAAGCGGGCAACGCTTTTGCAATGGGATCAGCGATCGTAGTTTGGCGTTGCATGGCCCAAAACTGACTAAGACAATGAATTTGTTGCAGGCCCACCACCACATTGAGGCCCGGAACAAACAGCCACCAAACCGTTAGCGGTGGCTTGTGCCCCAAGTCTTGGTAAAGCCGATTGACCGTGCAGTACAGCCGAAACTGGACAATGTAAATCCAAACAATGCCACCCAGGAAAAACCAGCTAAACCACGGGGGCACATCGGGATCAAACCAGGCCAAGGCTGGCGGCACCGTTACACCGAGGAGAAAAGGCAACAAACTCAGCGCCCCAGACCAACCGCGCCCCGTGTAGGCCCGCAGTTCATCCTGAATTATCCATTTGTAATAACCGTAATACACCAGCCCGGTGACTAGCGACAACGTAATGACCTGCCAAAGAGGCCGAGGTTTACCAAGAGATTGACTGGACATGGAAAAAGTTACGGGTTTGCGATCGCGTTCATCACAACTTGTAACATAATTTGCCGAATCGCCGCCAATTCCGGGCCATCTAAGGGGCAGGGCTGCGGCGGGAAACTAGCGCAGATGCGATCGCGACATCCCCGGTGGATCGCGGCGCACCGTTGAATCCGACTGAAGTTGCTGCCGCCCATTGCGGACAATCCGGAGCATTTCGGCCAACTGCATTTCCATATCTTGCAGCGTGTTCTCGGCGTATTCATCCGCCCCAGCCTGAATTTCCTCACATTCCGCGATCGCCATCCGCTGCATTTCTTCCAGCTCTTGCTGAGCTTGGTGACGCATCCGATCAATTTCCGCGATCGTCTGCTCCCGAATCGACTCACACTCCTGCTGCACTCGCTGCCGAATTTGCTGCGCCTGCATCTCCGCCTGCCGCACAATCCCCGACTCATTCAAAAGCTGATCAGCCCGTCGTTCTGCCGTCTCAATAATTTCCTGGGCATATTGCTCCGCCTGCAAGAAGATTTCCTCCTTGTGCTGCATAATGCTTTCAGCCTCGTGAAACGCTTCCGGCAAACTCAGGCGAATCAAATCGAGCTGTTCGATCAACCGCTCCTCATCCACCATCGTTCGCCCCCAAACCGGCACACGGGGACTATCGAGAATCATTTCTTCCAGGCGATTTAATTCCCGTTGAATATCTACTCCCGATCGCCCACCGTCTCTTGCGGGCATTCCATTTTGGGGAATTCCGACATTCGGGTTAAAGCCGTCTGGTCCGGTACCGGATTGGTCTTGGCGTAGCATCTGTAAATATCCAGGGCGACAGTTGGTGGGACAAGATGATCAATAGGGCCGCCAAACTTGGCAATCTCTTTAACTAAACTGCTGCTTAAAAAGCTGTGTTCATTCGATGTTGCCAAGAAGACGGTTTCAATATCCTCAGAAAGTGTTTTGTTAGTATGCGCCATTTGGAGTTCCATTTCAAAATCTGAGAGTACGCGCAACCCCCTCAGCAGAACTTTTGCTTGGCGCTTCTTGGCGTAGGCAACCGTCAATCCATCAAAACTATCAACTTCGACATTCAAGTGGGCTGTGGCTTGCTGAATTTGAATAATCCGTTCGGCAACTGTAAACAGGGGCTTTTTGTTGGGGTTCCGCAAGACGGCTACCACCACCCGCTCGAATAGACGAGTCCCCCGCTCAATCACATCCAAGTGACCAAGCGTAATGGGGTCAAAGCTTCCGGGATAAATAGCAAGCACAGGCAACGCGGCAGTTGAGTTTGATATGAGGCGATTATAAGAGGAAAACTCCTCCTAAAAACATGAAAGCCGTGGGAACTCAAACCAATAATTTGGCAGTTTGGGTCTGGTTAGCGAGGTGATTGCTCACAATTACCAGCCACCGCTGTCGCTGTTCTGGCGATTGAGGCCAGGGAGGCGCTGCCTTGTTTGGGCCTTGCTGCTCTCTCGATCTTACTGAAGCAATAACCCTGTGAACACGGGCCGATCGCCCTCGACTGGAGCGCAGCAGTACGGATGAATGGAGTACAAACGAATTGTATGATTAAGACGGTGGAACAAGGGCGATCGCAGGGCATTTGAATGCTGGATTTAACGCAAATTGCACAACAAATGCAGGGCATTAGCCAACATTTGACCCAGGAAGCAGCGGCCACTCGCCAACGACTGGCCCTGGCCCAAGATTTGTTTACCAGCGCGATCGCCGAGCAAGCGACCTGGGTGGAACGCCACCAGACCTGGCGCGATCGCCTGACGTTTACCGCCGCCGAACCCGTGGAACCGCTCCAACTGCGGCCCGCGATCGCCCCTGCGCCCCCCGCCCATACCGTTTTGGCCACCGACGGCTCCCAAATTGCCCCCAGCCATCACGAAATTGCCTACTGCTACCTCATCAACACCGGCCGCATCGTCCTGCACTATGGGCAAAACCGCTTTCCCTTGTTGGACAGCCTGCCAGAAGTGTTTTATCGGCCAGAGGATCTGTACGTCTCGCGGCAGTGGGGCATTCGGACAGAAGAGTGGATGGGCTATCGGCGCACGGTGTCCGAGGCGATCGCCCTGGCAGAACTGGGAGCATGGGTCAGCACGGAACCCCAAATTCCTCCGGCCCTCGGTGCCCCGCACCAAACAGAATTGTTTCCCCTCCCCGCTGCGACCCCCAGTGCGCCGCCGTTTCCAACCTTGGCCCTGGTGGATGGTTCACTGATTTATTGGTTCCTCGATCCCTTACCGACCGAAGCCCGCGATCGCATCTTGCCCCCCATCCTCGAAGCCTGGGAGCGTCTCCGCCAAGCCCACATTCCCCTCGTCGGATATCTCAGCGCCTCCCGCAGTGGCGAAGCCCTCAACTTCCTGCGTTTCCCCGCCTGCCCCCACCCCGCGCCAGACTGCCTCAAACACTGCGCCGCCCTGAGCGATCGCGCCCCCTGTCAAGTTTTGGAACCCCTCAAAGATGCCGCGTTTTGGGCCACCCAGTTAGAACCAGGGCAACGCAGCCCCCTCTGGCGCAGTTCCGCCCAAATCCTTAACCTCTACGGCCACCACCACATTTACTTCTGCTACGTCCACGTTGGCCCAGAGATTGCCCGCTTGGAGTTTCCAGAGTGGGTTGTCACCGATCAAACTCGCTTCGACACGGCCCTCAGCCTGACCTTAACTCAGGTGCAAAAAGGCTTTGGCTATCCCGTCGCCCTCGCCGAAGCCCACAATCTAGCCGTGGTGCGGGGGGGCGATCGCGCCCGCTTTTTCGCCCTCCTGGAACAACAAATGATCCGGGCTGGCCTGCAAAACGTCGGCGTATCCTACAAAGAAGCCCGCAAGCGAGGCAGCATCGCCTAAAGTCGCTTGTCCAAGAGCTAATCACCTCAAGCCCTCAGGGGTTGTCCTGCCTGAGCTTCCGCCGCCCAACTCGCCACCCAAGCCAAAATCTCGCCGTTCACAAATTCAGGACACTCATCATGGGGACAATGCCCCGCATTCTCAATCTCAATCAGCTTCAAGTTGGGATTGTAGGCCAAAAACAACCGTGCTAATTTCGGCGGCACCATCACGTCTTGCAACCCCCAAAACAACAGCATCGGCATCTGTAACGTCGGCAGCACCGCTTTTGCAGAATAATTGGCCCGCCCTTGGGATTTGCCGTTGACCATCGCCCGGAGAGTTTTAGCCGCCCCCCGCTCATAGGCCGGTTGAGACAAAATCTCGACCAACTCATCCGTAATCGCAGCAGGATTGGCATAGGCTTGGCGCACCCACAACCGAATCACCCGTGGATGCCGAATAATCCGAAACAAATTATTGAAAATCAGCGGCGAGGTAAAAATCCACTTCAAACCTAACAGGAATGGCTTGGCTACAGGTTGCGCCAATTTACCTAGCGATCGCACCCACAGCGGATTTTCCAACACCGACGAATCCGGCAAATTCAGCATCACCAACCCACACACCATCTCTGGATGGGCCGCCGCCACCGCCAAACTCACCAAAGACCCAATGGAATTTCCCACCAAAACCACCGGACGACCGATAAACGTCCGCCAAAAGTCATAAATTTGCTCAACCCAAAACTCCACCCCATAGGGCGCGATCGCCTTCGCCGAAGCCCCAAACCCCAACAGATCCAACGCATACACCGGATGCTGCTGCCCCAACGCCGTGAGATTGTGCCGCCAATGCCCAATCGACGCACCAAACCCATGCAACAACAACAACGGTTTCGCCTCCTGCGCGCCCCCGCCTTGAACGTAGGTGTAGCGAACGGGCCAGCCCCGCCACCGCCAATCCCGCTGCGCGCCCACCCGCTCTTGCCAGCCGATCATTGTTGGTTCTGCTTTCATGCTGATCTGACTCTCCGCCCAAACTCGCTGTATAACCCAACGTGGCCCTTGCGCGGGCACCAATCTGCCTCGCCTACAATGGCCTTTATTCATTGTAAGGACTGGGTCAGACCACCAGGGCAGCACCCTCGGCGATCGCAGGGCCGCAACGCCCCCAGCCCCCATCAAAAGATTAAAAAATTAACCAAAATCAAAGATTTGTGAGTAAAATATCGGATACATTAATGATCTGAGTAGCCTTTTACGGTTGCCAATTTGTCATTGACTTTGCTTTTTCAGTATTGGATGATTCGTTACTGTAGTTTCAATTGTTTCATTGCTGCTTGCGATCGCTGCCACCCCAGCTCCATCGCGGCTGCTAGGAAAACTCCCTAGATTCACGCCACCGGGCCAACCGGGTAAGCATTTGCTTCAAAGGTGCACCCAGCAGCAACGGCAGAGCGGCCAGCCGATCGGTAACATCAGCACAATTATTCATCACTCAATCAACACTGCTTGTGACTGGAAATAGACCAACTCGCGACATCCCCACCATCAATGAGCGTATTCGTTTTCCAAAGATTCGAGTTATCGATGCTGATAATTCGCAGCTTGGCATCATGTCACCGCGAGAAGCCTTGCAACTCGCCGAGGAAAAGGAACTTGATCTAGTCCTGGTTACAGACAAGGCTGATCCCCCCGTTTGCCGAATTATTGATTACGGTAAATTCAAATTCGAGCAAGAAAAGAAAGCCAAGGAAGCCAAAAAGAAGCAACACACCGTTGAAGTCAAAGAAGTCAAGATGCGCTACAAGATCGAGAAGCATGACTACGATGTGCGGCTGAATCAGGCAAAGCGCTTTCTGAAAGATGGCGACAAGGTCAAGGCAACGGTCATGTTCCGAGGCCGAGAGATCCAACACAGCGACATGGCGCGTGACTTGCTATCCCGGTTGGCAGACGATTTGCAGGAAGTGGCCGAGGTACAACAACGCCCCAAGCAAGAAGGCCGCAATATGATGATGTTGTTGGCTCCGAAAAAGTAGACCAGCCCATACTCAGTTTGGCGATCGCGGTGGCCTGACCTGAAAAGCCAGGGATAAAGCTAGGGGCCAATCGCGATCGCCCTCAAACTGCCAAACCCCAAATTTCCCGACCTGCCCGCACCCAGCTCAGCCTCCAGGCCGCCACCGACCAGAGCAGCCTGACAGCACAATTGCTAGACTAGAGGCAATGTGCAATAAGCCGCTTCTAAAACTGCCGCCCCGCAATGCAACCACCCCACCCAGCCAGGTTTGCCTCCTCTCTCCGGGTCTAGCATCTTGTCAGGAAATCTTTACCAGATTGCTGCCCCACAACCCTGCACCCCGCTCAACAATCCAGGTTTTAGCCCCCGTGAATGATTGACGCACCCCGACTTTGACCAGGCCACGGAGTCGCCCCAGCCTGACTGCCCTTGGGAACGGCCAACCGGACGAATATTAGGCCCAGTCAAGATGTCTCACGGGATATATGACTTTTTGCTTTTTTTTTGCGAACATCATAGAACTAGAGTTAGGGGCGATTATCAGCGAGGAACGGTTGCTTGGAACTGGGCTACACCCTTTAGGGGTAAATCAGCCTGAGTGGTCTCATCTCACCTCGGATGACTGATCGTAGCTGATGGCAGTTTGTAAACTATTTGTGCGTCCATCCTTTTGTCATTCACCGCTTTTAGATATTCAGCCATGCAATCAAATTCCACCAGCAATCGTGCTTCTGCGGCTTTTTCCAGTGGGTTGGCGATCGCCGATGATCCCAACCTGGAAGAACGACCCCGAACAGCGGCAGAAAATCTGGTTGAACCCGCACCGAGCGTGACGGCAGACCGCCCAGCCCCCTGGAGCCAACCCTCCGTCTATGACACCCCGCGATCGCGGGAACACCATCAAAAACTAGAAGCACTGAAACAAGTCTTTGAGCGGCACCGGGGCGATCGCCAACTCGTTATCTTGCAAGATTTTCCCGATCCCGATGCCCTCTCCTCCGCCTGGGCCTACAAATTAATTGCCCAGACCTTTGATGTCCAGGCCGACATCGTTTACGCGGGCACCCTCAGCCACCAAGAAAACATTGCCCTGGTGAAACTGACCAGTCTGCCCGTCCAACGGTGGGCCTTACCATCCCTCAAAAACCGGGACTTGGCCCAGTACACTGGCTGCGTGCTTATTGATAATCAGGGCACAACCAGCCAACTCATGCCCGTCTTACAGCAAGCTGGCGTGCCGATCGCCGTTGTGATCGACCACCATACATTGCAGGGCGATTTACAAGCAGAATTCATCGATATTCGCCCCTACACCCGCGCCACAGCAACAATTCTGACCCAATACCTGCAATCCGGCTTGCTCAAGCTAGATGCCAACTCCAGCGAACATATCAAATGTGCCACCGCGTTGATGCATGGCGTGCGCTCCGATACCAACGCCCTCCGCTATGCTCAGGAGGAAGATTTTCTCGCCGCTGCTTACTTGAGCCGATTTTATGACGCTCAGTTATTGAATGCAGTGCTGCAATCTTCCCGCTCGAAGCAAGTGATGGACGTGATCGAGCGATCGCTGAAAAACCGCGTCGTCCAAAACAACTTTTCCATCGCTGGCGTAGGCTATTTGCGTTACGACGATCGCGATGCCATTCCCCAAGCCGCAGACTTCTTAGTCACGGAAGAAAACGTCCACACCGCCGTCGTCTATGGCATCGTCCACGACGAAGACGAAGACCTGGAACTCGTCATCGGTTCCCTCCGCACCAACAAGATCACCCTTGATCCCGACGAATTTTTGAAAGAAGCCTTTGGGCAAGACAACCACGGGCGCTTTTTTGGCGGCGGGCGATCGCAGGCTGGCGGCTTTGAAATTCCTCTGGGGTTCCTCTCCGGCTTCACCGAAAGCGCCGACTACGCCAAGATGAAGTGGAACGTGTTTGATACCCAGGTCAAACAAAAACTCATCCGCCTCGTCAACCCCGACCAGCACTATCACAATGGCATGAGCTAGGACGACACTCGCCCATGACAGCCACCCTTGACCTGTACCTGATTCGCCACGGGCTAGCCGGAGAATTTGGCTCCTACGCCGACGACACCCTACGCCCCCTGACCACCGCCGGACAGCACAAAACCCGCCAAGTCGCAGATCGGCTCGCCAATTTGGGGCTGCAATTCGGGCAAATCCTGACCAGTCCCCTACTCCGGGCACAGCAAACCGCCGAAATTTTGCAAGCAGCGGGATTATGTCAGCAGGTGGCAACCGCCGAGTGTTTAGCCACAGGGGATTTCGATCGCTGGTTAAACTGGTGGGCCACCTGGCACCCTACAGCCACCCAGCCCCTCGCCCTCGTTGGGCACGAACCCAGTTTGAGCCAGTGGGCAGAACTGTTAGTTTGGGGCCGAGTCAACCATGCCATTCGCCTCAAAAAAGCTGGCGTGATTGGCCTATCCCTGCCAACTAGCGGCTCCCCCGTCGGTCAAAGCGTCTTGTTTTGGTTAACGCCACCAAAGTTTTTGTTGTAGTCCCCCATTATGGCCTGATCAGCGCGATCGCCCCCTGAAAGCACTAAAAAGACCTGACCAATGGTTGCCCCTACGCTTAACCGTTGGTTCCCTGCCCCCTTGGACTTCAGCACCATGAAATCATCCCCGGCCCCCGCAATCGCCCCCCGCCCCACCCATCACTTCCAGACCAGTTGGCAAGCAGAACTGGCCCCCGCCACCCTCGGTTATCGCCTCAAACTCCTCTCCCAACTCTTGACCCGCCGCTTCCAGGAACAACTGGCCCCCTTTGATCTCACCCCCTTTCACTGGGTCGTTCTGTGTTGCCTGTGGGAAACCGACGGCCTACCCACCTCCGCCCTCGGCGAAAAGCTCCAGCAAGTCGGCGGCACCATGACCGGAGTGCTAGATCGGATGGAAGAACGCGAATTAATTACCCGCCAGCGCGATCGCCACGATCGCCACATCTGGCGCATCTGGCTCACTCCCCAAGGCAAACACCTGCAAACTATCCTCCCCGCGATCGCCCGCAACCTCAGCGACACCGCCCTCAGCAACATTTCCCCCAGCGATCGCGATCGCCTCTCCGCCCTCATCGACCAAATGATTGGCAACCTAACGTAAATTTTTATGCCACCGCGCGATCGGCCCGGCCCCCTTCACCGCACCCAAACCCCACTTTTTAGTAACTTTCCAGATTGCCTAGAAATGTGAAACTTTCAGAAAAATGGGCAAACTAAAGGCGGGGATGCAGCAGATCGGAATGATACTGGGATGGGAAAAAGCAAGTATTCCTGGCTAATGTGGACACACACCTCCGTTGTCTCTATCTCGGCCTAGCTGTTTTGCCATCAAAAGCCCCCGCAACTGCCCAAACTGGTAGTTACGGCAAATACACTGAGTTTGGATGCTGTGAATGACAGAAAGTTCTGTAAACAATCCTTCTGATGAGCCACAAGTCCCCTTTGACGAGTCCCAACCCCTCGACGACACCCAGATCGCACCAGAAGCCCCTTCCCTAAAACGTCGCGTGATCCGTGGCTCCCTGTGGACATTAGGCGGTCATTTCGCCACCCAATTTCTGCGGTTGGCCAGTAACCTCATCGTTTCCCGCCTCCTCTTCCCTAAAGCCTTTGGCCTGATGGGGTTAGTTTATACCGTCATCAGCGGCCTGGAGCTACTTTCCGACTTGGGCATTCAACCCAACGTCATCCAAAGCAAACGCCAAGATGAACGCTTCCTGAACACAGCCTGGACTCTAGCCATTTTGCGCGGCCTAGTGTTGTGGATTGGTTCCTGCGCGATCGCCCTACCCGTCGCCGCGTTCTACCAAGAGCCACTGCTGAAATATCTCTTGCCCATTGTTTGTCTCAAAGTCTTAGTAGAAAGCTTTACTTCAACCAACCTGTGGATCGCAAATCGGAATCTCCAACTCAACAAAGTTACCGTGATTGATATTGCGACCACGATCGCCGTCGTGATCATCCAAGTGCTGGCCGCCTGGATAGCCCACATCACCAAAGCACCCCAAGACGTAGCCATTTGGGCCTTGGTCGTTGGGCTAGTACCCGCCTCCTTCGTCAAAGTTTTAATGAGTCACTTTTACATCAAAGGGGAGCGCAATCGGTTGGACTGGGAGCCAGAAGCCTTCCAAGAGTTACAGCGATTTGGCAAATGGATCTTCTTTAGCAGCTTTTTGACGTTCTTTGCTTTGCACGGCAACAACTTGCTGTTACCCAAGTTGACTAGCCTAGAGTTCTTTGGTGTATTTGTGATTGCGCTAAACCTGAGCAAACTGCCCAGCGAAGTCCTCAACATGGTGAATACCCGCGTACTCTATGCCTCCTATGCTGAATTGGTACGGGAACGGCCAGAGCGGCTGTACCCCGCTTTGCGGCGGGCACGGCTGGTGCTAAATGGCCTGAACTGGGGCGTATCCCTGTTTTTTATTTTGTTCGGCAAGTTTTTGATCGGGATCATGTACGATCCCCGTTTTGCCGATGCTGGTTGGATCTTGCAGATTCTGGCCGTAGGAAATTTGGTTACTTGGCTGAGTTTTAGCTATATGAATGTGCTGATGGCCCAAGGTAAAACCTTCATCATGAGCACATTTATGGCAATTCAGGTCTTTTGCCAGTTTGGTTGTATCTTTGCGGGATACTACTTTAGTGCGCCAGATACCCGGAACTATGCGATCGTACTGGGGGTCGCGGCAGTCGGTTGGCTGTTATATCCCTTTCAGGCTATTTTCTTGTCTCGCCTCAAAATTTGGCAACCGGAAATTGATTTGCCAGCGTTGGCTGCTGCCACTGGGATCGCGCTGCTGCTGGCGTTTCAATTGATCTAGGCTTAACTGAGTAACGCCAAAATTTTCTGCTGCGCGATCGCTCCGACCATCCCAGAGCGATCGCGTTCTTATTGCCAAGTTCTTAAGCCGCAACAAACTGAAAATGTTTCAGCCCTTCGAGGATACCCCCCGCGCAATGGGCTTTGGCGAGATAGCGGTTGGGGTTGGGGTGCGATCGATGCCAGTTAAGCAGTTCGGGCATTGCATTGCCGACGATGATGCCATGTTCTGGCCGATCTTGAAAGAGAGATAAATCATTGCCGGAATCTCCACAGGCGATCGTGGCTTCGGCGGGAATAGCCAGGTACTCGCGCAGGAAGCTCATAGCCCGCCCCTTGTTCGCCTGCTTGGGCAAAACATCCAAATCGCGACCGCCGCTGTAGATAATTTGCACAGCTAGACCCTGTTCTTGGAGCACAGCTTCAAACTGGGGAATGACTTCGATCGCCGCATCCTCAGTGAGAAAGTAGCTTACTTTAAATGGCCGTTGTTCGGAACTGGGTTGGGGCGCAAGATCGGCAAAATGAGCACCGCAGGCCAAAACCAAATCGCGATCCCAGTTTTGCGCCAGGATATTTGACCAGTTAGGATCGGGGGTGTCGCTCCCGGCTAAAAAAACCTCAGTCCCCACAGACAAGACCAGCAAATCCGGTTCCAGTAGTTCCTGTTCAGTGGTGAGTTGGCGATAGAGCTTGGGCGATCGCCCCGTAGAATAGACAATTTTGGTGCCGTAATGTGCGCGGTGGCTGCTAAGAACCTGATTGAGTTCGGCCAATGCCTCGTCATCACCAACAAGGGTATTGTCAAGATCGGTGACTAGCAAAAACGGTTGCATTAAACTCCTTTTTGGCGGTGAACAACTGCATGAATTAAACCGGGCAAATCATCTGACTAAAAACTTTGCCCAATACAACGTAACAACTTGTCAGGATTAAAAGGCATTAATCCTTACCCACAACCATAAAAGGTTTGTCCCCAGATCATCACAATCTAGAGAATAATTCTGGTTTCTTACCAGAGATTGATGAGAAAGTAACTAATGTAAATCACCATAAACTGTTAGCCATATTTTGTGAAGGAAAAGGGCAACCCCAGGGTTGAGTTCTGCCTCACCTCACGCGGCGATCGCTGTTTTTGGTTTGGATTGTTGGCAGGGTATGGCTCGTTTACGTTCGGTTTGGCTGGGTTGGTTGCCCAAGTTAGATTATCAAGTCTGGTTGCTGGCGGTGGGGCGGTTGCTGTCGCAGTTGGGGTCTGGGTTTACGTTATTTTATGCCCCGATTTTTTTCGTGAATGAGGTGGGGCTGTCGGCAACGGCGGTCGGCATTGGCTTGGGCAGTCAGGCGGTGACGGGCGTGGTTGGGCGCTTTTTTGGGGGGTCGTGGGCCGATGGTTGGCTGGGGCGCAAACGAACGCTGCTCTTGGCGACGGTGATTTCGGCGATCGCGGCATTTACGTTGGCCAGCATTCAAACCTTTACGGGCCTCATTATCGGCAGTTTGTTTGTGGGGCTGGGGATGGGGTTATATTGGCCCGCCGCCGAAGCCTTGATTGCGGACTTGACCACCGCAGAGGAGCGCAACGAAGCCTATGCCCTGAATCGGTTGGCGGATGGGTTGGGCCTGGGGTTGGGGGTGGTCTTGGGGGGCGTGCTCATTGGGACAACGGGAGCTTACCGGGCCTTGTTTGTGATTGATGGGGTGTCCTTTCTCGTGTTTTTTGCCCTTGTGGCCCAGGCGATCGCCGAGCAGCACAAACCCGCCCAAACTCACACGCTCTGGCAGGGCTGGGGGGTGGCGTTGCGCGATCGCGCTTTGCTGGTCTTTTGCGTGGTCAATACGCTGCTGACAACCTATATCGTTCAAATCAGCAGCACTTTGCCCCTTTACCTCAACAACTTTGTCTTGGCTGACCTGGGCTTTCCTCCCAAAACTTTGAGCCTGATTATCAGCGGGTTATTTACCTGGCATCTGGCAGCTACAGTTTTGACCCAAATGCCCGTGGCAAAACGGCTCAATCGGCTCAGTCGGGTGCAAGCGTTGCGGGTTTCGGCGGGGCTGTGGGCGATCGGGTTTATCAGCATTTGGGTAGCGGGGGTTGCGCCAAGGGGGCACCTGGGTCTGACGGGGTTGGCCTTGGGCATTTTGGCTCTGGCGACGGTGACGTATATGCCATCGGCTACGGCGATTGTGGTAGACATGGCACCGGAATCGTTGCGGGGCGTATATTTGGCGGTCAATTCCCAGTGTTGGGCCATTGGTTACTTTGTGGGGCCACCGTTGGGCGGTTGGGCGCTGGATCAGGGCGCTGGCATGGCGCATGGCTTTTGGCTGGGCTTGGCGGCGAGTGTGGCTGTGGCGATCGCCATTTTGCAGCGGTTGGGCCAAATGCTGCATCGCCAGAAATCTTCTCTCTAGGCCAGATCAGGGCAAAGTTGTCTTGAGCACACCCAAGACCCGATTTAGAATCTGTACTTTCGATAGAGGCGATCGCCGGGGGGCAGCAGCCATCCTGTGGGTACGATGGCCATACTCCAGAGTTTGACCAGCCTTCAGCGGTTTTTAATCGAGTTTTTAGTTAAGGCTGGGAGTGTGGGCGATCGCACCAAGGCACCGAGGGGCTAACCCCATAGAGCGTAAATCCTAGGCACATCAAATCGAGTAAGTCGCATCCAGTTGAGTAACCATTAATTTGAGGTTTTGAGATGAACTTAAACATTTGGCTCCGGTTGGGAATGGCCTTTGGTTTGGGGATGGGGTCGCTGGCGATCGCGCCCTTGCCAAGTTCGGCCCAAACCCAACCCATGTCGGACTGCATGACCAAAGCCCTGGCGGCTGAAGATCTAGTGGTGGCGATCTCTGACCTGAGTCGGGCAAAAAATTGGGCACGCCAAGCCGCAGAAGCCGCCAATGGGGGCTTGGGGGTTTATCGGGCAGATAATTCCATGCACAGCGCCCTTTCCGCCGCGCCCTGTACTGTGGGTGCGGATGGCAGTTGGATCTTTACCGTCAAAGGGGGTGCGCCGGGGTTTGTAGCGCCAACCCAAGAAACGGTGGTAAGCGTCAATGGCTCGGCGATCGCGGTGGTCTACAACGGCCCGGTTCGCCCCTAGACTAGCCCTGGCCAGGAGTTCAGCGAGCGCGAGAGCTGTTGGCCGCATTCACCAACGGCAACAAGATCCCCGTCTGCTCCTGGCCATTAGTCGCCAGTTCGCTGTGGCACAGGTAAACCTGGGCTTCGGTACGACCCAACAGATCAAGTAAGATGCGGCGCAGACGTTGTTCATTGGCAGCCAGGGTGACGGCACTGGTCAACGGACGACCCGACCAATCCCGCAGGAATAACGGCGCAGCAAACAATGCATCCACCCCACTCAGCCAGCGCGGCGACCCCGCATCCAGCCAAAATTGCCAACGGTGATGGCGGCGGCTAGAGCGGTACTGAAACACGGTGGCCAGAGTCACGGCGTTGCTGGCAGGGCCAAGGGGCCGAACAGGGTAAGGATTGGCGGCGATCGCCCCTTTTTGCAACAGTTGAATAAAACGATTCACCGTCTGACTGGGTGGCATCTCGCGCCGTTGGCCCCGCTGCAACCGGGTGTGTACCTCCCAATAATGTTGGGCTGTTTCCAGCAATTGCCGAATTGCCGCCAGTTGGTTGTAGGGCAAAGTGCTCCCCCCCCGCAAAAAATGCTGAATCGCCCGGTCAAGCAAGGTGACAGCGTTGGGAATGAGGCGCTGGTCTAACTGGGTTTGCTGGGTGGCGATCCATTGGATGATGTCCTGGTACAGCTCAGAGACCTGATAACCCAGGCGATCCCAGCGGGGAAAGGTAGTGGCGGGGAGAAGCCGGGGGCGATCGGGATGGGGCGCAAAACAATAATCAGCGAGTAAGCCTGCCCGCACGGGATCAATTCCAGCTTGCGGCTCGTTAGGCAATGAGTCAGAACTGGCGGCACCTAGGCTCCCAGGGGTGGTCAGAGCCGAGGGAGCAGCTTGGCTCAAAACCACTAGCATTTCGGCGATCGCGGCTCCATCCACCAAGCGGCCCGCCCCCGGATACACCAAGGCCAACAGGGTCAGCAAAGCACGAACAACGGGAAAGCTGTTCAGAGGCCGCTGATCATTCAACGACTCAACCGGAATGCGATGGTTGGCGAGGTGTTCGATCAGGCTATAGCGGGCGATCGCATCCAATCCCGGCCCCACCACCGCAATCTCCCGTGGCTCCACGCTTTTGGCCTCAACAGCCTGAACAATCAGCGTGGCGATCTGCTGCAACTGTTCTGTCCGCGAGATGGTTTGCACCGCTTGAAAGGACGGCGGCAACGCCAAAAACCATAGTGGATTCATGACAAAATCGACCGTGGCCACCCCCCACTCCGGAGCCAGCGAGGCGACGGGCTGCGTCTCCAGGGCAACCACCTGACAACGAGCAGCGAGCTGTTGCAAGTACGCCGGATCGGCCCCCAACCCCAGCCGCACGGCCCCATCCGGGTTAAAGGTAAACACCGCCGCCGCCCCACCATCCAGCAAAGCCAGCAACAAATCGTGGGCGATCGCCGGATATTCATCCACATCATCCGCCAACACCATCGCGTACCGAGACACCAGGTGGGCGCGATATTGCGGGTGGGGCAGTAAATACTGCCAATACAACTGAGCAATGCTGCCATAGGTCAACAGCCCCCGCTCCAAACACCACCGCTGCCAGCCTTCCAGCAAATCCACCACCGTGGCATAGGGCATGGGCAACTCCCGCTCCTGCCCACTCAACCCCTCCCGCAATAGGGGAGCCACATCGGCCAACGGAATCCCCGCCAGCCCGCTGAGTTGCAGCAGGTCTAGCATCCGCCGTACCAACCGCTCCACATTGACCGCAGGCTGTTGACTCACCACGCGATCGAGTTCCGGTTGCCAAAGCTGGGTCGCCAGTTCTAGCTCGGTTTCTGAGTTGAGTCGGAGTGGAAACTGGGCCTTGAGGTCAAGGCTCTGGACAACTAAGGGCCAAAACAAGGTCACTTCGTCCTGAAAAAAACCTAAGGGGGTAGTTGAGTAAAACGGAATTTTGCCTTGGGTTGCAGTCGTCAGCCGATCAACCAGATCAAGGCGATTATCGCCAATAGCGGCAAATACCAACACCCCAGCCTCCGCAGGACTTTGGGCCGCGATCGCCCGCCCCGCCGCCGCCAACCAAGTGCAAAACTGCCGAATCAGCCGTTCTGTCTTACCGGTGCGGGTTGCGCCCGTTATCCAAATCAGTTCACGCTCAACCACTCTGGCTCCAAGAGTTTGTTAGAATCCCTTCACCGACAAATCGTTGCCCCGCCGCAAATCTTTGCCTGTTCGCGGGGCAGAGTCGATCGCAACTTTCTGTTTAATAAAAAATAGATCAGTTGATGTATAACAGTATAGAACTAAGCCATTTGAGCCTGGGGTCACTGCTAGCATGAGTCAATCTTTTTTTAATGGCCTTGGCCGTTCTTTACGTAGTGCTAATCGTTGGTTGCTCCAAACGCCAGAACGGGCGCTCGACCAGGCTTACGAAGCGGCCCTCAGTATTAAGGCGATCGAAGATCAACACTTTAATGGTGAAAAAATCTCAGCAAATTCGCCACAACATAGCGAAAATGTGCTGAATTTTTTTCAGTCTGAGCTAAAGAAAAACTTAAAGTTGGCAGATATTCGGCTCACCGAATTTCGGGCCAGCCGCGTCGTCGTCGATTCCACTAATTCCACACTTTATAATCGCCCTGCTAACTACTCACTGCGCGATCGCGAAAAGGCCGAAGCTACCCTAGAAAAATTACGCTTTGTTGATAGTATTTTGGCTCGCTACACTGAACCCAAACCATCTACATCCAAAGCCCTAATCCCCATTTCCCAACCCAACGGTTCCACTTACATCACCCAAATACCGGGAAAATCGGTTCGGCCCAATGTGCCGCTCACTGCCACCAATATAGACTTGTCAGAGATTCAATTCAATGGGGATGATAACAGCATTCTCGACAAAACAGGAGTCTTACCCCGCTCCATTTTAGGGACATTAGGCCGAATCAAACGCGATTTAGATCCCAATTCCGAAGAACAAGTTGTTCAGACTTTTCGCGTCTCAAAATTCAAAACTCTAATTTCAATTCGTCTTATTTTATTACTAATTATTGTGCCGTTATTGGTACAACAATTATCCAAAACTTTTTTGGTAGGGCCACTGGTCGATCGCCTATGGGCACCCTCCCAAACAGGAATTTTTTTGAATTTTGAACTAGAAGAAGAAGCCCTCCAAGAATTCAATACCTTTAGAGAGCGTTTGGAGTTTGATCGGCTATTAGGAAAAGCCCCAGCGATCGCAGAAGCAGAAGCCAAAACCGACGAAGAATTACTTCAGGAAAAAGCTCAAGAAATTGCCGCTTCTTACACTCAAACCAGCGCCAATGCAGTTAAAAATGTATTTTCTGACGCGCTCTCGGTAGTCGCTTTCGCCATAGTTTTAATCACAAATCGGCGGGGTTTAGAAATTCTCAAATCTTTCATTGATGAAACCGTTTATGGCCTTAGCGACAGCGCCAAAGCTTTTATTATTATTCTATTTACTGACATCTTCGTTGGCTTCCACTCCCCCCACGGTTGGGAAGTATTGCTAGAAGGGTTAGCGAAACACTTTGGCTTGCCCGCAAACCGCGAATTTATCTTTCTATTTATCGCCACATTTCCCGTTATTTTGGACACGATTTTCAAGTATTGGATTTTCCGGTACTTGAACCGAATTTCCCCTTCAGCGGTTGCTACCTACAAGAATATGAATGAAACGTAATTCAGCCGCGTAGTTTAGTCGGGAAGGGTTACGGCTAAAAGCAGTTCTTTTGTCATCGTCACCGTACCCCCATCAAATTGCATTCGCTCAATGGCGTTTGACCCCAAAACTTTAGGCTGACACAGTAAAACGGCAAAGCCAATCGGTTAGACCCCGCTTTGCCGTTTTGCTGGTTGAATTGAGTTGAGATCGCCTGCGCTAGTACAACGCCCGCACTGGGCCAGTAGCAGGAGCCGCCGGTCTTGGTTGGGGAGTGGGCACAGAAACGCCACTATCAGGAACAGGGGCAGGGAGCGGCGTGGTTTCCGGCAACAAAATACTGGGTTGGGCCGTGCTGTAAGGAATAAAAGTTGGGTCAACCTCACGCGGGAAATAGTCCGCATCATTACAAGCCGTCATCGCCGCGATCGGAGTCAGGCTGGCCTCGCCGCGATGAGTACCCACCACACAATCCGCGTAGCGCACAGGCAGCAGACTGCGGCGGCAATTGTCCAACACTTCATCGGCAACCGAATCCTTCAGCCGATCGCGAATACCCACTACACAAGCCGCCATCGCCTGCGGTTCGCGGACTTGCCGACAAGCATTTAACGCCGCATCTGGCGCATAACCCTTACGATTCACCCGTTCCACACATTTCCATAAATGCTCTGGCTGGAGCGATCGCGAACACGCATACAACACCTCTTCCTGGGGCAAATCGAGCTTTGCCAAAGTCGAGGTACACCGCCGAAAATCATCCTGAGAGTCATTGGCAGCAAAGGCCGCAGGCGAGGCGATCGCCGTCATCAACCCTCCAACCACCGCCACCTGGAGCACCCCCCCAACCCAACCCCCGAACCCGTTCGAGCGCGCCCTAGTTGGCTCCCACTGAATAATATTGTGAAATTTGTTGTGAAATTGACTCATAACTCCTAACACCAACTCTGCAAGCCACTTAGTTATACTCGCAAGCCGCACCTGTAAACCCTCAAGCCGCCTTAAATTTAGGCAAACTCGCAAATTCTCGCCCATTGTCGCACATTTGCCCAAAGCTGCGGCGCGATCGCCCCTAACCCAATCTGGTGAATTTTGGACACTACTTTTATTCAACCGCCCCATCCACACCTGGATTTATCGGTTTTTTGTGAAGGTTTTCTAATTTTTACGACAGAACTGATACAGAAAAAGCTTAGTTGTTACCCGAATTCACGACCGTTAATCAACTACAGTATGAAAGGTAGATGAATTCCTGAACTACCAGAGGATTCCCGGTATGCATTTAAGTGAGATCACTCACCCAAACCAATTGCACGGCCTATCTGTCTATCAACTCCAGCAGATTGCCCGCCAAATTCGCGAAAAGCACCTCGAAACCGTAGCGGCGACTGGCGGCCATTTGGGGCCAGGACTCGGAGTTGTAGAACTGACCATCGCGCTGTACCAAACAATGGACTTGGAGCGGGATAAGGTCGTGTGGGACGTGGGCCACCAAGCCTATCCCCATAAGTTGCTAACCGGGCGCTATTCCCGTTTTCATACCCTACGGCAAAAAGACGGGGTGGCGGGCTACCTCAAACGGTGCGAAAGCAAATTTGACCATTTTGGCGCAGGTCACGCCTCCACCAGTATCTCAGCCGCCTTGGGGATGGCTTTAGCCCGCGATCGCCAAAGCGATAACTACAAAGTTGCCGCCGTCATCGGCGACGGTGCCCTCACTGGCGGCATGGCCCTCGAAGCCATCAACCACGCCGGTCATCTCCCCCGCACCAATCTCCTCGTCGTCCTCAACGACAACGAAATGTCCATTTCGCCCAATGTCGGGGCCATTCCCCGCTATCTCAACAAACTGCGGCTGAGTCCCCCCGTCCAATTTCTCAGCGACAACCTAGAAGAACAATTCCGCCATCTGCCCTTCGTGGGAGAATCCCTCTCGCCCGACCTGCACCGCCTCAAAGAAGGCATGAAGCGGCTTGCCGTCCCCAAAGTGGGGGCCGTATTTGAAGAATTAGGCTTCACCTACATCGGCCCCATCGACGGCCACAACCTAGAAGAATTGATCCCCACCTTCCAGCAAGCCTTTAAGCAAGGTGGCCCCGTCTTAGTCCATGTCGCCACCGTCAAAGGCAAGGGCTACGAAGTCGCAGAACGGGATCAGGTCGGCTACCACGCCCAAAATCCCTTCAACATCACCACGGGCAAAGCGATTCCCTCCAGCAAGCCCAAACCCCCCAGCTATTCCAAAGTCTTTGGCGAAACCCTCACCACCATTGCCGAAAACAACCCCAAAGTGGTGGGCATTACCGCCGCAATGGCAACTGGCACCGGGCTAGACATCCTCCAAAAACGGGTGCCGGATCAATACATCGATGTGGGCATTGCCGAACAACACGCTGTAACCTTGGCGGCGGGGATGGCCTGCGAAGGGCTGCGGCCCGTAGTCACGATTTATTCCACCTTTTTGCAACGGGCGTTTGACCAAATCATCCACGATGTTTGTATCCAAAATCTTCCCGTCTTTTTCTGTATGGATCGGGCCGGGATTGTAGGGGCAGACGGGCCAACCCACCAGGGCATGTATGACATTGCCTATTTGCGTTCCATCCCTAATATGGTGTTGATGGCTCCGAAGGACGAGGCCGAGTTACAACGGATGATTGTGACCGGGATTGAGCACACCACTGGCCCGATCGCCCTCCGCTATCCCCGTGGCAGTGGCTATGGGGTACCGTTGATGGAAGAAGGCTGGGAACCGTTGCCCATCGGGAAAGGCGAAATCCTCCGGCGGGGCGACGATGTGCTGCTGTTGGCCTATGGTTCAATGGTCTATCCTACGATGCAGACAGCAGAAATTCTCCACGAGCACGGGATCGAAGCAACGGTTGTGAATGCTCGGTTTGCCAAGCCTCTGGATACAGAATTGATTCTCCCGTTGGCGGCCCAAATTGGCCGGGTGGTGACGCTGGAAGAGGGCTGTTTGCCAGGTGGCTTTGGGTCTGCGATCGCCGAAGCCCTGCTGGATGCCGACATTACCGCCAAACTCACCCGTATCGGCGTGCCCGATCAGCTTGTCGATCATGCTACCCCCGATGAATCCAAAGCGGAGTTAGGGCTATTCCCCCCCCAAATGGCTGAACGGATTTTGAATAAATTCTTCAGTCTGCAAACCACACCAGCCGGGGTGTAACGCTCAATTGGTTGTTCATAGCACATAAGAGACTGGGCAAGTTTAGGCTTGTCCTTTTTTCTGGGGGCTGTCTCGCAATGGTTGCCAATGCCCTTTGCAACAACGGTGTAGCTTGTCATTATGGCTTGTGGATTAAATGCTCACCCGGCAAGGGCAAAGGCTGGGATCACAAAAACTTTGCGCCCATGCCTTGACCGTTGAGCAAGCTCCAGGTCACGCGATCAACGCGGCCATCGTCAGTCAGCTTGTGTTGTTGCTGGAAGTGGCGCACGGCTTGCTTGGTTTGCTTGCCAAATAGACCATCCCGGGCGATCGCATAGCCATTCACCTGCAACAGCCCCTGGAGAACATACACATCCGCCCCAGACAAGCCCCGGCGTAAAACGCGAGTCCCCGGTTTAACCGATGTCTTCAACGCGGCCCAAGTCCGTGGCCCCACGATCGCGTCGATCCGGAGATCATGACGACGTTGAAAAATCATCACCGCATCTTCGGTATAGCTATCAAACTCCCCCGTGACCCCAACCCGAAAACCATGAGCGCGGAGTAACTCTTGCAGTTCCACCACCGCTGGCCCCACATCCCAAGGCCGCAAGGTTGGCCCGGTCGTTGGTGAATTGATGGTGGCATCCGAGGGCTTGAGCGCGTCGTGGCTGGTCATAACAAGAATGTGCAAGATGATACTTGAGTATAGCCACAGTGTTTGGGAATCAGCAGTGTAGCCAAAAACCGTTACGGGCGATCGCCAACTCTGGGTCTGCGGCCCATTCACCCTAGCCAATTTCTGAGCACCATCAAGAAATCTATCTAAAAGTACGAGACGCACAGCACCGCAACAGAGTAAAACAGATTGGCCTGATTTTTAAAATTCAGCCGTTGACTGAAACCGTCGCCATACCTGGTGTTTAGTGTTCTGGTTGTTCAGTTTTCTGCATACAGTGTTCTTGAAATTTTGTTTTTACATTTGGCGGCGTTGTCATGATGGAATTGACTTATTTGGCGCAGACGGGTGCTTCGGCGGCAATTCGTGATCCGGTAGCAGTGTTTCTGATCATTGTTGCCGTCATGCTGATCATGCCCCTGTTGTTTGAGCGGTTCCGGCTACCGGGGATTATTGGCCTGATTTTGGCGGGGGTAGCGATCGGCCCCCACGGGTTTGGCCTGCTGGAACGGGATCGCACGATGGAGTTATTGGGGACAGTCGGGGTCATTTTTTTGATGTTTTTGGGTGGCCTGGAAACCAGTCTGGATGACCTGAAACGGAACGCAGACAAAGCGATTGTTTTTGGGTTGGCGACGTTTGTTTTGCCGATGGTGCTGGGCACTGCGGCTATGCTGGCGATCGGCTATGAGTGGCTACCAGCCATTTTGGTTGCATCGTGCTTTGCCTCCCATACCTTGTTGGCGCTCCCCGTCTTGAGCAAGTTGGGCATTTTGCGATCGCCCGCTGTCACCGCCACCTTAGGCGGAACGTTAATTACCAACGTGTTGGCCTTGCTCGTGTTGGCCGTCGTCATCAAAGCGAACCAGGGCAGCCTCAACGTGCAATTTTGGCTTACCCTCATTCCGTCCCTCGCCGTTTTCACCTTTGCCACCCTGTGGGGCATTCCCCAACTGGGCCGCTGGTTTTTTCGCCGTTTTGGGCACGATGAAGGCGCAGAATTCACCTTTGTTTTGGTGGCGCTGTTTGTGGTGTCTTATCTGGCAGGGCGGATTCAAATTGAACCCATTGTGGGCGCGTTTTTGGCCGGAGTTGCCATCACGCCGCTGATTCCCCAATTTAGCCCGCTGATGAGCCGGATTCAGTTCACGGGGAATACGCTGTTTGTGCCGTTTTTCCTGATTTCGGTGGGAATGCTGGTTGATCCCAAGATTCTTTTGAAAGACCCGCGATTACTGCTCATTTCCGCCGTCATGATCGGAGCCGAAGTGGGGAGCAAATTCCTCGCCGCGTGGGTAAGTGGGCAATATTTTCGCTGGCCCCTGCCCGATAGCATGACCATGTTTGGGTTATCGATCGCCCAAGCCGCTTCCACCCTGGCCGCTATCACCGTTGCCTTTAAAATTGGGCTAGTGGATGAGCTAACGGTGAATGGCATTATTGCCATGATTTTGGTGAGTTGTGTCGCCTCGCCCTGGATTACAGAGCAGTGGGGCGCACGGATGCAACCGCCAGCAACGGCTCAGTCTGGGGCCACGGAGGAGTTAGCCAACCGAGTCATGGTGCCCGTGGCTAATCCCAGTACGGAAGACAACTTGTTACAACTCGCGATTATGCTGACCAAGCGATCGCAAGGCACCTTACAACCTCTCCACGTTTTGCTGGATCGCGATGGCATGGCCTCACCCGAAGCCAAATCCCGCCAAGTGCAACTGTTGAGCAAAGCCGAGGAAGTTGCCCATGCCGCCGTCGCCCAGGTCGAACCCATTGGCCGTTTGGATAGCAGCATTGACTTGGGAATCATCCGCGCTGCCCATGAACACAGCTCTAGCTTAGTGATTTGTGGCTGGAAAGGCTATTCAACCTATCGCGAGAACTTTTTTGGCAGTGTGATTGATAATCTAGTGCGATCGCTAGACGTGCCGCTGTTGATCACGCGATTTCCTCAACCGTTAAAAAATACTCAGCGGGTGTTACTGGCGATCGCGGAACGGCAACTTTCCGATGCCCAACTCCAGGAATCTGTGCAATTGGCGCAAACCCTGGCCGCCGAACTCAAAGCTAAATTAGCAGTCCTGTGGCTGGTTCGTAGCCCGCCTAACCGTCCGTTCCAATTGCCCCCGGTTGACCAGTTGCCCCCAGAAACGCCCATAGACGAACAACGAGGGAGTTTGGTGCGCCGAGTCGCAGAACACATCCAGCCCGATGACCTGGTCATTGTGGCCGCCCACACCCACCGCGTCGGGCAACCCGCTTTGGGCCGGGAGCCAGAAGCCCTGGCCCGTACCCAGCTCAAAACGTCGTTGATTGTGCTGCACTATCCCCTGTGAACCCAGCAGGCTCCTAAGTTGCCCCTTACCGCTGGCCCACCATGCGCTCCTTGTAGACCGCTGCGATCGCGATGGGTTTAACCTGTTGGCCCCGCTCATCCGATTCATAGCCCCACTGCTGTTCGCCATTGGCCACTACGGTCAAGTATTTGGATTCGGTGCGGCAACCACTAAACAAAAAACACACCTGACGGGGTTCCTCTTTCACTGTCAAAAAGCGGAGGTTTTCGACCTTAGCCGCTGGGCCGTGCCGTTTCTGCAAATCCCGCGCGATCGCCGCCGCGACTGGCTTCGGCAACGTCTCCCGTCGATCCATCACCACCTGCTTGCCATCCTGGCTCGCGTGGTAGGTCCAGGTCAATTCCCCCGCTTTCACCGTCACTTGCCAGCCCGTGATGGGGTCGTAGTTAGCCGGACAAATCTGCCCAAAGTTAAACGCACAGGCATTTCCCCAAGTTTGGGTCTGGGCCGCTTGAATTTTAACGGGAGCAGCCGTCGCCCATTGAGTTGCATCTTGCAGAATGGCTTGCTGGATGGCACTGGGCAAGTTCAGCGTGGCCGTAATCTTGGGATCAAGCACCAGTTGGGTGCCCGTGCGATCGAGGTGATAAATCCACGTTTGATTGCCGACTTTGGCCTCCACCACCCACCCGAAGATCGGGCGGTAGTCCATTGTGCAAATTTCGCCAAACCCAAACTCACACGCATTGCCAAACGTCTTCTGCTCGGCGCGAACAATGGTAATCCGGGCAGGCGGTAAGCCCGATCGCTGGGCCGCATCCCCCTTGACCCGGTTTTGCAGCGGCTCAGGCAGCGGACTGGTGGCAGCCGCAATTTTAGGATCTAAAACAACCTGCGTTCCCGCCTGGTTAACGTGGTATTTCCAGGGTTTGCCCTGCACTTGGGCCATCACTTCGTAGCCCGCGATCGGGCGGTATTCCTTCGTACAAATTTCACCAAAGTTAAACTCGCACGGATTACCAAAGGTCTTGGGCTGACTGCTTAGAATTTTGATTGCCGCTGGCGAGACCTTCGCCCGTCGAGCCGCATCCATGATCACCGCATCAATATAAGCCCCTGGCATCGTGTTAACAGGGCGAGTTTGGGCTTGCTGGGGATCGAGCACCACCACGCTGCCTGAGCGGTTGACGTGATAAAGCCAGGACTCCTGAGCCGAAATTTTGACCACCGCTTCCCACCCCGCCACCGGCTTGTAAATGTCATTACAAACAGTGCCAAAGTTGAAAATACAATCGTTCTCGAAGCGTTTGGGCGATAGGCGCTCCAGTTTTATCTCTGCCACCGGCAGGCCAGCACGGTTGGCCGCATCTCGCACGACAATACCCGCGATCGCCCGCGCTGAAGCCGTATCCTTCTGCGCCAACTGAACTACCACATTTTTTGTATCAGCAACTTGGTAAGCGTGCGCCCCTGTTTCACTCCCGATCCCCACTCCGACTGACATCAAGCTGGTCAAAGCAAAGCCCAAAGCCAAAGACCTTGGATAGCCAGACTGCAAACGGGGTAATGAACAAAAGTCCCCGACAAACTGCAAACGTTGATTCCAGCGATTGACTCTCATACCACTTCTAACCTCAATAGTGTGCAATCAAGGCGACAAAAACAGACTCTAAATCAACTCATTGCCGCACCTAAATTAGACTCATGCACAATTCGATAGAAAAAAGGGGTTAACCTCTTTTCAGCAACCTCAAAAACCTTAGCCATGCAGCGATGCTTTCGCGGTCAATCACAACTGGACGTTACTTTGTGGCCTTGCTCCGGCTTGATTGAGACTGCGAGTTTGCCCTGCTGTTTCATTGACCGGAGGCTGGCGGCGATCGCCCAGGCAATCACCCGATACATCAGCTTGACGCTGGGGTTGTGCTCAAAGTTCCTTTACTCAGCGGGCAACCCCCTATCGGGATACTCCGTTGGCTGGGGTCAACATTTGCGGCGACAGACAGAACTTGGTAACAAAACACGCAGTTTGGCAAAGCAAAGCCAGTTACACTACGCCTCAGATTCACTTTGAGCCAGGGCCAGGGGCAACCGCACTACAAACGTTGTGCCCCGGTGCGGCTGGTTAGGTTGGGAGGGGGCCAATAGAGCCTCAGGCTGGGGTACATTCGCCTCAGATAGGCTAGGGAGGGTCAAGGCCGGACTAAACACCTCGATTTCGCCCCCCATTTGTTCTACCAACGATCGCGCGATCGCCAGCCCCAAACCACTGCCCGCGATTTTGCCCTGAGCCTGTACCCCACGATAATGGCGCTCGAAAATATGGGGTAAATCCGCTGGTGGAATGCCAACGCCAGTATCACTCACCGCCGCAACAAGCTGCGATCGCTCCAGGTCTTCCTGCACCCAAACCTCAATCTCGCCCGGTGGCTGGGTATACTTGATCGCATTTTCCAGCAAATTATTCACAACTTCCCGTAAGGCTTGGGGGTTCGCCCACACCGGCGGCAAATCCTCCGCGATCGCCAACTTCAAGGTCAATTCCTGGGCCTGGGCTAATTCCCGAAAGGCCGTCAACAACGGCGCTAAAATGACATCCACCAGACAACGCTCTAAGGCCAACTCCTTCCCCGCCAGCAACCCAATAGGCAACACAGCTTTAGCACCCGGAGCCTCTAAAGTGGCCGCTCCCAACTGCTCATACAGACGATCTGGGGGGGATTCAGGCACATCATCGAACGCAAACGGCAAAGCCAAGGGTGCCGGGTTGAATGGATTCTCCGCCAGGGCTGCCTCCATCTGTTGCGCGAGATCGCGGAGGCGCGAGGTTTCCTGCGAGATACTAGCCGCTAGCTCATGGCCGCGATCGCCCGGAACCAACCGCTTGAGGATCAATTTGCCAAAGGTTTGGAGCGCAGTCAACGAATTCCGAAACTGATGGAGCAAATTATCCATCAAATCATGGTGTTGGGCTTGCAACAGTTGCGTTTGTTTCCGCTCGTGGCCCAACCACTGATAGCGTTGATCCATCACACAGGCGATCGCCAACGTATTCGCAATTTCTTGAATTTGAGCTTGTTCCCATTCATTCCAGGCGCGATCGGCCCGCCGCGTCACCAACAAACCCAATACCACCTCGTCATGCATCAGCGGCAACACAAACCGCCGTTGATCCACCAGTTCACTCGTCTCCAACCTGGGCGCTGGCCCTGCCGCCGGATTAGCTTCAGATTCTGAGCCTGTTGTGGTTGCTAATTCCGGCGCGATCGCCTCCGACTCAATCAACCGCGTTGGCTTCGTCTCTTGCCGTGTCATCTCTGGGAGCAAAGAAGGCCAGTTTACCGGATGAGGAGTTTCGCGCAGATCGGGATAAGCCGCGATCGGTACCAATTGCGCCTGAGAATTGCCCCCCAGTTCCCCAGTTAGATAAACGACGCTTATAGACGCGCCAAATGCTTGAGTAAGAAGCAAAATTTGTGCCCGACAAAGAGCCACAAATTCAGAACTGACGGGCATTAGCATCTTTTTAACCCGGTGCAAATCAGCAAAATGTTTAGGTGCTTGAGGAGCTAGAACACTATCTATGTCAACCCCCCTCTATCTAATTTACTAACTTCAGATATATTTAATCTTTGTATCAATGCATTAAAACAAATTGAAATTTTAGCCTTAAATCGATATACTTGCACAGTGTTTTGTAACTAACACTACACTAGTTTTCTAACACTACACTTGTTACAAAAGGGGGGTTAACAGGTTTGGCAAGGAGACGCAAGCGCAAAAGCCGTCGTCGGCAGGAGGGTCGCAGAATTTTGGAAAATGTACCTCAATTCAGCATTGACTGTGGTGAAGACAAGCCAGTAACTGCTGCTCGCAAGTTTATTCACTCCGAGGGTATTCTTCCACCTGCACTGTTATTGGTAAAGCGTAACGAGCATACCACGGATCGTTACTTCTGGGCAGAGAAAGGACTTTTTGGCGCGCAGTATGTGGAAGAGAATCATTTTCTCTTTCCCAGCCTAAGACCTTCGGATGAGGAGGAGGCCGAAGTGCCAGTTACGCTACAGTAACCAGGTTCAATCGGTACGCATTAGCGCTTTATATCTGCAATGAGAAATCCAGGGCTTGACGGCTCTGGGTTTCTTTTTTGTTGGCCAGATGCCAGGACTGCTTGGCTCAAGGGGGTGGCGAAGTATGCGAAAAAATCGGCAAAACCCAATATACCTTAAAGCGATCGCGTTTAGTGATTGCCGTTTGGAGGTTGGCATTTGTTCACCGGAACCCGCGACTAGGCTCCCCCCGCGCCACGCTACTCGGCTGACACTAAAGCTAAAGCCCGCTGTAGCTCGGAGATTTCATCCCGATGGGCCGTCACTGTAATCACACGCTGACCAGAAGTTGTATTGTCAGATGCTGGCTCGACTTTTAGTAAAACCGTTTCGGGGCGTTTTGCTTTGCGCCAATAGAAGACCCCTGCCAGTGGCGCAGCCAAGATTAAGCCTAAAAACACGTTGGCCAAGCTCGGTAACAAAATAGATAAGACGAGGGCGATACATAGCATGGCGATCGCGGCCAAACTCGTCAAAAATACAGCCAGAAACACACTAGGGCGCACAATCCCCTCAAACGCAAACTGGTTTGGTGCGCTGCCCGAATTTGTTAACACATAAGTACGTTGCAAAAAATATTGCTGCAACTGCCTCAGCAACGACTCTTCGGGCACCTCTGAGATAAAGCGAGCCACCTGCGTCCGATCCTTCACTGAGGCACGGATGAAAAAAACTAACCCAACCAGCAACAGCAGGGTCAGCAAGAAGGTTGAGGATAAAACCGGGGTACTCATCGTTGAACCACAAATGTAAACAGGCTAATCGCAACGCAACTGTACGCAATCAATTGCCACAGATAACACTAGCCTACCGCATCCCAGGTTCATCGCTTTCCCCCAGTTGACCTGATCAAGTGTGCTGAGCCTAAGTACCTGTTGCCGATGGCTGGCAACCAGCTACCCGACCCGACTTCAGGAGTTACCGCTATGCGCTAACCCACTTGAGTGAGGTGCAGTCCGGTACTTTGTCACATACTCTTGCCAAAGGGCGGAAAGTTCCTGGGCTTTCTTGTTGGCATCGGCTTGAATCTGATACATCCGACGCGGGCGACCCCGGCCCTCAACTTTCTTCCAGTAGCCCGTGATGATGCCCTCTTCTTCCAAAAACTTGAGGGCACTGTAAAGAACCGTATCAGAAAGGCGGTAACTGGGGTATTCAGTTTCCAGCAGTTGGATCAGCTCTGTGCCATAGGAGTCGCCCCGCGTCAGGATTGCCAGGACGTAACATACGGCTAGCTCTTTGTTTAAGTAAAACGGAGGAGGAGCCTGAAAAAATCTGTAAATATCTTCGAACTTCATCTTTCCCATCCAAGCGAACAGTCTTTAGTAACGGACAGTATTCAGTTTATTTTCCCTTTGAAGTAGGGATACTTCACATTAGCAACAGCCCTGTATTTGGTGCCATCAGCCAAAAGGGCGATTCTCATTCCTGAAGATAAAAATCATGATGACACAGGTTTTGTCGATAGGAGCAGGGGCGACACACCTTTTGCGTGGTTCTTTCGGGCAAGTTGCTGGGTCACTACGGCTAGGGCGCTTTGCCCCAGGACGAAGTTGCTGGGGGGCAAAGGAAAAGAGGCATTCTAACCCCATAGTCTGCTTTTGAACGTTGAATTGGGCTGGGCGCAAAGGCGGCCTAGGACTGAGCAATGCCTTGGTTCTTGGAACGCCCCAATAGGTTAAAGCCAGGTTTAAGGGTGGTGGATCAAGTTCAAGTTAACTTTTATACTTACAAACTGGGAGCATTAGTCATTAGCAACTCACTGGTTAGCCCCAAGGCACGCTGTTTTGGACTAATGCCCATGAGCAACGGCCAATGCCCCACCGCTGAAGGCTCTCAGGGGCAATGATTGAACGATTGATAGTGGCCTTGTTAGGCTACCGTTTTAGACTAAGCCGGCTCTGAGCGCAACGACAGCGGCCTGGACGCGATCGTCAACCGCAAGTTTATTCATGATGCCCCGAATGTGGGTTTTGACGGTGTTAGGACTGAGATAGAGGGCAGCGGCAATTTCGGGGTTGCTGTGGCCTTCAACCATGAGTTTTAAGACTTCCATCTCACGGGGGGAAAGTTGCCCCACTTGAGCGGCCACAACGGGCGGTTTGAGATGTTCGACGACTTGCCGTGCAATTTGGGGATCGAGGTAGGTGGCCCCTTCTTGGGCGGCGGCGATCGCAGCAATTAAGCGATCGACATTCGTGCCTTTGATGCAATAGGCATCGGCCCCACTGGACAAAGCCGCAATCACCTCAGTTTCCGTGGTGTGAGAAGTTAGCATCACAATTCGCACAGTTGGGAGGGCCGCTTTAATTTGTTGAGTTGCGGCAATACCATCTTGACGCGGCAAGCCAATATCCATGACAACGATATCGGGTTGTAGTTGCTGGGCCATTTCGACTGCCATGTAACCATCCGATGCCTGCCCGACGATACTGAGCTGGCTGTAGTCACTCAGGGTTTGCTCTAGGCCAAGCTGCATCATTGGATCGTCTTCGACAATGAGGACTCTGGCGGCGCTCAAGGTGGGGGTCAACGTGGGAGATGAATCCATGTTTTGCATAAGGGAACCTACGAGGAGAACTGCAACCGTGAAAATTGGCGAAGACAACTACAAGAGCAATGAGCAAATTCCTCAATTTGCCTCACATTTTAGAGCGGGGCGCTGAAAGTGCGGGGGCAATTGGCACTTTAGCCTAGGGGGAAAAAATGCCGACCGAGGCCCAGGGGACGGGGCGGGTGGCCGAAGGCTGGATTTTAGCACTAGGGGGAGATTAGGCGCTGCTCTGGGTGCGGTAGTTTCTGGTGACAGCGGGGCGCAGTTGATCAATAGACGGTTCTCATCCTAGGGGGACGGCATCCAGAATGGGTAAAATCCACGGACTGTTTTAATTTACAGGTCATTTTCAGGATTGGCGGGGGGCGATCGCGCTGGAACTGGGAGGTGAACCCTCGGTTGGGGGAGCAAGTCTTAAGTTTCCTACAGGGCGACAGCCGGATTAGGGGCGGGGAGAGCTAGGATAATCAAGTGTGTCTCCCACGGCACGGTTAGGACTGATCGATGTTATCAAGTCAATGAGTAGTAAGTCAGCGTCTTCGGCACCGTCCTTGTCTGTTCAACAAATTGCCACTGAGTTTCGGCGCACGGGCTGGGCCAGTTTGTGGACGCAGGTGGTGTTAGTGGTTATTTCTAGTGTGATCTTGTTGGTGGCAGCAGGGTCGAGCCGCAAGCCCATACCCAATCCGGTGAATCCAGGGGTGGCCATTCCGGCACCGCCTAATCCCAGCTCGGGGGTGGGGGGCGTGTTGGCCCTGTGCGCGATCGCCCTGGTGGGGTTCAGTATTTATTGGGACTTTCGGTATGTCCGCTTGGGCCGACAGTTGCGGCAAGCATCCCCGAAAGCACGGCCTCGGCGATCGCAAGCCATTCAGATGTTGCGAACAGGCTTGTTGGCAAGTTTGGCGGGGATGTTGTCGGCGTTGCTGGGCACCTTTGCGATCGTCGGTTCGTTGGCGGTCATCGCTTTTCAACAATCGCCAGGATTTGTCAATAGCAATTTTTCGCAGTTCGTGAATTCCCTGGATATATTAGTGGTGCAGGCTAGCATCAACTTGATCCTGGCCCACTTTGTTGGGTTGGCGGGATCGCTCTGGTTGCTGAATCGGATGAGCCGTTAGCCTTGAGCACGGGCCAGCGCCCCCAGGAAAGGTCGCGATCGCGGTCTACAGCGATTTACCCCGATTCATCGCCGGATTTAGTCCTGGGAAGCAGAGGAAAACCCATCAGAGTACGCCCTTCTTGCCCGCTTCGGTTAGATTTAGGTCGCGGTGGTTGACTAACGTTCAGTTCAACCCTGCCGCCCTCCCCCCGGCAAGCCTGCGAATCCCTGGGCCACAAGGCCAGGTGCTAGTCTATGCCTTTCCGGTTTAGCCGGGGCCGCTTTCCGTGTTTCTCTGGACTCTTACACTCATGACTCAGACTTCTGCCCAGGCGAATACCCAGCCCCCCGCTGGGGCGATCGCGCCAGACCTGTGCCAAGCCCTTTGGGAACACAGTCCAGTGGGTTTGTGGGTCGTTGCAGTGTTGCCAGAACCGGGCGAGTTTCAGTGGGTGGCGGTGAATGGGGCGATCGCGCCGCCTGTGGCTACTCCAGTCGCCGAGGCAATAGGCAAAACCCTGACCGCGAGTTTAGCCCCAGCCCTCGCTCAGTTTTACCGCCAAGCCCTGCAAGCGTGCGTCACCCAGCAGCAAGTCATCACGCTTGAGCAAGAACGGCCCCAAGCAAGCCAGCAAAGTGAATGGTGGCAACTCGCGATCGCCCCATTACCATCCCCAGCCAAACCGGGCGCACCCATTGAGCACCTCCTGGTTACAGTGGTCGATATCAGCCCCGTGAAGCAGGCCGCAACGCAATTGCAGCAGCGGCTCAGTTTCTTAAACGACATTCTCGACAATACCACCGATGCCATTTTTGTCAAAGATTGGCAAGGCTACTATACTTTGGCCAATGCCACCACCCTCAGAATTTTTGGGCTACCGGAAGCCGCCGTCATTGGCAAAACAGACGAGGAGTTGCTCCCGCCGGAAATAGCATCCGCCATTATAGAGGTGGATCGGCGGGTGATGACCGATGGCATCAGTGAGCAATTTGAGGAAGCGGTGCTGGATCAACAAACGGGGGGCATCGTCACTTACGAAACCACCAAAACGCCCCTACGGGATCAAGCTGGCGGGGTGATTGGGCTGGTGGGGATTGCCAAAAATGTGAGCGATCGCAAACGGGCAGAAGCCGCCCGCGATCGCTCGGAGCGCAATCTGCGTACCATTTTCGACCATGTGAATGATGCCATTTTTGTGTATGACATGGAAGCCAAGCTGCTGGATGTGAATCACCGGATGCTGGCATTGTATGGCCTACGCGATCGCGCCACCGCCTTACGCTGGTCAGTGGTGGACTATTCAGCCCCAGACAATCCCCTAGAGCAATTGTCTGAGTTGTGGGCACGGGCACAGGCCGGAGAACGGGTACAGTTCGAGTGGAAGTGTCAGCGGCCGGGGGATGGCTCTTGCTTTGATGGCGAAATTACCCTGAACAAAATTACTTTGGATGAGCATGAGGCGATTCTGGTCAGTGTGCAAGATGTGAGCGATCGCAAAGCCGCCTTGCGTGCACGGGAACAGGTGGAAACGTCCTTACGCCGCAGTGAAGAACGGTTTCAGGCATTTATGGATCACAGCCCAACGGCGGCGTGGCTGGTAAGCCAAACGGGAGAAATGCTTTACATCAACAAAAAGTATTTGGAGATGTTTACGTTGCCGACATCAGACATAGTAGGCAAAAATTTGTTTGATTTATATCCAGCGGCAGCCGCAGCGGAGTTTTTGCAGAACATTCGCACTGTGGCCAAGCACCATCAACTCGTGCAAACCATTGAGCCAATTCCCTTACCCGATGGCAGTATGGGGGATTCGCTGGTGTATAAATTTCCAATTGGTGATTTGGCTGGGCCAGATGTGGTAGGGGGGATTGCGATCGATGTGACGGATCAGCGGCGGGCGGCGGCAGTATTGAGGGATTATGGCGATCGCCAAGCCCTACTCAACCAGATCACCAACCAAGTGCGCGATTCGTTAGACCTGGAAACTGTAATTACGACAGCTTTACAGGCCATTCGTAATCTACTAGAGATTGATAACTGTGCCTTTGCCTGGTATCGCCCAGAGACAGACCGTGCTTACTGGGAAATTATCCAAGAGGCCCGCGATGAGGCTGTGCCCAGTACGTTGGGGGCTTATGATCGACGGTTGGTGGGGCCATTGACCGAAATTGTCCAGGGGCAAACGGTGGTTTGGATTGACAATGCGGCGGAGTATGCAGAACCCCAGCACCGCGCCTTTTTGCAAAGTATTCACTGTCAATCGGAACTGTTGTTACCCATCCGCACCCATTCTCAGCAGTTGGGGATGTTGATTTGTGCTAATTACCAGGCTTTGCGGCCTTGGACGACGAGTGAAGTGGAGTTGCTGACGGCGGTGGGGGCACAGTTGGCGATCGCGATCGACCAGGCTGAGTTGTATGCTCAAACCCGCCAAAAGCAACAGGCATTAGAAACCATGCTGAACGAGTTGCACCGCACCCAAGCGCAAATGGTACAAAGCGAGAAAATGTCTAGCTTGGGCCAATTGGTGGCAGGCATTGCCCACGAAATCAACAATCCCGTCAACTTTATTCATGGCAACTTGAGCCATGCGGGGGATTACACCAAAGACTTGCTGGAATTGGTGGACTTATACCAAAGCGAGTATCCCCGGCCTTCGCCCTTAGTGGCAGAGTTGATCGAAGCGATCGACCTGGACTTTATTCGGGATGATTTACCCAAACTGCTGCGATCGATGCAGATTGGCACCGATCGCATTCGCGAAATCGTGAAATCCCTGCGGTTGTTCTCCCGGTTAGACGAATCGGAAGTCAAGCCCATCAACATTCATGAGGGCATCGATAGCACGTTGATGATTTTGCACAACCGGATCAAGGCCAAAGCCCACCGCAAAGAGATTCAGATTATCAAGCAATACGGTGCTTTGCCCCTGGTGGAATGCTACGCCGGACAACTGAATCAGGTCTTTATGAATATTCTGGCGAACGCGATCGATGCCCTGGAAGACCATGCCCACCACAATCCCACGGCGGAGTTGGCAATTACAATTACAACCACATTGCTGGGAACGGATCAAGTCGAGATCGCGATCGCCGACAATGGCTCTGGAATGCCAGAAAGCGTGCAGCAACAGATTTTTGATCCGTTCTTTACCACCAAACCCATCGGCAAAGGCACCGGGATGGGCTTGTCCATCAGCCATCAAATTGTGACCGAACGGCACCAGGGCAAATTAGTGTGTTGCTCCACAGCGGGCGAGGGCACCCAGTTCAAGATTCAAATTCCCCTGCGCCAGTCGTGATGGCAGAGGGCCAGGATTTTGGTATGGTCAGTAACAGAGTTTGCGAGCGACCAACGACAGCAGTATGGGAATTGCGATCGACTTTGGCACCAGTAACACGGTGATTGCCCGGTGGAATGCGGCGACCCAGCAACCCGAAACCCTGACTTTACCGGGGATTACCTGGAAAACAGCCCAAAATCCCCCCCTGATTCCCAGTTTGCTGTATGTGGACAATGCCAGCCAGAATCGGGTCGTGGTGGGGCAGGCGGTGCGCGATCGCGCCTTGGATTTGGCCAGCGATCCCCGGTTTTTCCGCAATTTTAAACGGGGCATTGGCACACCGATTCAGGGCTTTTTGCCCGAACTAGATGGGCGATCGATTCGCTTTGAACAAGTGGGCCAGTGGTTTTTGGCCAATGTGATTCAAAAATTGCAAACAACGGAACCAGAGGCCGCCCAGTCGCTCGTCTTCACCGTGCCCGTGGATAGCTTTGAAACCTATCGGCTGTGGCTGGGGCAGGTCTGCGAAGCCTTGCAGGTGGAACAGGTGCGCTTGCTGGATGAACCGACAGCGGCGGCCTTGGGCTATGGGTTGGGCGATCGCGACACCTTACTGGTCATCGACTTTGGCGGCGGCACCCTGGATCTATCCCTGGTACAGCTTGATAGCGTCACCCAACGCACCGGCAAACCCCTCGGCTTCATCCTCAAATGGGGCCAAAAATCCTTTGCCACCGAATCCGGCCAGCAAGCCAAAACCGCGCGAGTCCTGGCCAAAGCGGGACAAAATTTGGGCGGTTCCGATATCGACAACTGGCTCATCGAACATTTTGCCCAAACCCAGGGCTTGGCCATTAGCCCGTTGACCCTGCGATTGGCGGAACGAGTCAAAATTCAGCTTTCCCAACAGCCCCAGGCCCAAGAAGTGTACTTCAACGACGAAACCCTGGAAAGCTACACCTTGCAACTTACCCGTGGCGAATTGGAAACGATCCTCCAGCAGCACCAGTTTTTTGAGCGGTTGGATAGTTGCATGAACCAGGTCTTGCAGCAGGCACGACGACAAGGCTTGGAACCGGGGGATATTGACAATGTGCTGTTGGTGGGGGGCACGGCCCAAATTCCCGCCGTCCAAACCTGGGTAGAACAGTATTTCGATCGCAGCAAAATTCGCTGTGAAAAGCCATTTGAAGCGATCGCCCAGGGAGCCTTGCAACTGATGCAGGGAGTCGAACTCAAAGATTTTCTGTACCACAGTTATGGGGTGCGGTTTTGGGATCGGCGCAACAACTGCCATAGCTGGCATCCCATTATCAAAGCGGGCCAGCCCTACCCAATGGCAAACCCGGTGGAACTGTTGCTGGGCGCTTCAATGGAAAACCAACCCAGCATCGAACTCATTTTGGGAGAACTCGGCACCGAAACCGACCAAACGGAAGTCTTTTTTGATGGCGATCGCCTGATTACCCGCTCAGTGGGAGCCAGCCAAGCCACCGTGCAACCCTTAAACGACCGAGACGGCGCGAGAACGATTGCCAAACTCGATCCCCCCGGCCAACCGGGCAGCGATCGCCTCAAAGTAGAATTCCGAGTCGATGCCCAACGCTTCCTCCGCATCACTGTCCGCGACTTGCTCGCGATCGCCACCCTGGTCGATGATCAACCCGTAGTGCAACTCAGTTAACCGTGGCCCCAAGTCCAGCATCCTGACGATCATTGCCAATAGCTGACAGTGAAAACGTTCTCCAATATGGGGGAAACGCTGATCCACGCCCATCACCATTCGTTTCTGCAAAGGCGGTAACGCTTATCCCTTTTGTGCTCAGGGCCGACCCACAAGGTAGCAGCCTGGTGCATTCGGTTAGGAAAAAAGCGCGCGATCGCCGCCACCTGAGGCCAAACAAACCCAGCTTGGTTCGCCACGCCACCGCGACTTTTTGCAAATAATCGTCAATAGGCTTGATGTTGTTGGCAGATTACCTTATGCTGCTTTTGAGAATAAAAATCAATAGCTAATTTTTGATCTGCAAATCGAGAGCCATGAAAACGACAAGACGGATTTTTTTGGGGTTGGGTGCTGCGATCGCCGCCGTCGCGATCGCCAAAATACCGGGGGAGATGGTCGCCGAGGCCCAATCTGGTGGTGCCATCAACCTGTATTCTGCCCGCCACTACGACACGGACACAGCCATCTACGAAGGATTCACCAAACAAACGGGCATCAAAGTCAATTTGATTGAAGCACCCGCCGACAAACTGATCGAGCGGATCAAAAGCGAAGGCAGCAACAGCCCCGCCGATGTCTTGCTTACCGTTGATGCAGGCAACCTTTGGCGGGCACAGGAAGCGGGGTTACTAATGCCCGTTGACTCGGCCGCCCTCAAGCAAGCCGTTCCCAGCAACTTACGCGACCCCCAAGGGCACTGGTTCGGGCTATCGAAGCGGGCGCGGGTGATTGTTTACAACAAGGATCAAGTTAAGCCGTCCGAGCTATCAACTTATGAAGACTTGGCCAATCCCAAATGGAAAGGCAAGTTTATCATCCGCTCATCGAGTAATGTTTACAACCAATCTCTGGTGGGTGCGCTGTTGGCCGCATTAGGCCCCGAAAAAACCACGACCTGGGCCAAGGGTGTGGTCGCTAATTTTGCCCGCCCGCCCCAAGGCAACGACACCGCCCAAATCAAGGCTGTGGCCGCAGGGGAAGGCGCTTTGACCCTGGTCAATACCTACTATGTGGTGCGGTTGATGAAATCGCAAAAGCCGGCAGATCAGGCGATCGCCTCAAAAATTGGGGTATTTTTCCCGAATCAGGGCGATCGCGGCACCCACATCAACATCAGCGGCGGCGGCGTAGTGAAAACCACCAAGAACAAAGAATCCGCCGTGAAATTCCTGGAGTATTTGGCTAGTCCCGCCGCCCAAAAGATTTTCGCTGAAGGCAACAACGAATACCCCGTGCTCGATAATGCGACCACTGACTCCAAGCTAAAATCCCTCGGTGAATTTAAGGAAGACTCCGTAAATGCCGCAGAATTTGGCCGTCGCAATCAAGCGGCCTTGAAGCTCATGGATACGGTGGGCTGGAAGTAGTCTTGGCGGGCCAACGATAGGACCACAATGCTTCAAAAAAGTTAATAAACCGAAGGCGATCGCGCGATCGTCGCTAAACAAGGGCTTTCGAGTCCTTGTTTTAATTTATACCAATCATTAGCAACAAAAATAGTTTTTTCCTTGGAGGAAGTGTTAACAAAGACAAAGCCACGGGTATTCTAGGGCAGTCCAGTTTTTAAGCTAAATGGCGTAGAACTTGGGAGGATCGCGTCGGGTTATGAATTTGCAGCAAAGCACTCTGGGCGGCGGCGATCGCCTCCATTCAGAGTCACTGCGCGGCAGTTCAGCCTGGGTGCACCATCTAGCCAAGAATCACCAGTCATTTTTATCAATTTTTTTGGTAATTAAATTTTGGGCTAAACATGGTTTTGTTCACTCGGTGCGGTGCGCTTGTCGCCATTTTGTCAGGCTCAATGGGGCATGGCTAGATGGCCATCGGTGGAATCGGCTGAGTGGGCTGTTCTAAAGGCAGTGGCCTGCGGCGGGTATTTTTTGCCCAACGCCTGGGTCAACTGCTCAAACTTATCGCGGTGTCTGACAGGTTTTGCCAAATGAATCAACCCCATTGGAAGCGATCACTCCGGCGATCGCGCAGGTAAACTCTTTTTCGGGCACACATAGTATGGTTGCTAGTCCACCGAATCTTGCTCAGCCGTTTTGGCGTGGTTTGTTGAATGCGTTGCCCCAGCCTGTTTTTGTCAAAGATGCTTGCCACACCATCACAGAAGCCAACGATGCTTTTTGTGCTTGGCTGGGATATTCCAGACAGGCCATTTTAGGGAAATCGGATTATGACCTGTTGCCCATTGAACAAGCGGCGGTCATTTGGGCACAAGATAATCTCGTTTTTGCCTCCGGCAAGCCCCATCAACACGAAGTGTATCTAACTGATGCTAAAGGCGCGGTGTATTTGGCACAATTAGCTGCAAGTTTAGTTCAGGATGAACAGGGTTGTGTTTACTTAGTGAGTGTGGTGCAGTGTAGCGTCGAGTGGTCTGGGTTTGGCCCAGATTTATCCGGTTGGTGGCCCAATTCAACGCCACTGCCCAATCCGCAGACTGCGGCGATCACGGAGGTGGCGATCGAGATCTGTTTACGGGTGCAGCACCAGGGCCATTGTATCGATTGCAGTCCGCCGGGACGCAGCGGGCGATCGCCCATCCACCACCTATCCCAACTCTTGCCGTCCTCCGTCTTAGCCGAGCAACTGCGCCTGATCCAGCACGTTTTGACCACGGGGGAACCCACCGGTAGCCCCTTGCCAATCCAACAAAATGGTAAGCTTTACGACGGAGAAATCCAAATCATTCCTTGCTGGCCCGATGAAGTTTTAATCATTTTGCGTACTTTGACTGACGATTCCCCTCCTGAGACGAGTCACAGCCAGGTGAACGAAGATACCTTTGACCCTATTAGCAAAACAACCATTCTGCGCGACCTCAAGACCCGTTTTTTGGCAATGGTGGCCCACGAATTTCGAACCCCGCTGACCACAATCCGAACCGCTGTGGATTTGCTGAAGTCCTTTGACATGAACGAAACGGAACGAGAGGAGCTATTTCAGCAGATTTATGGAGCCTTGGAGCAAACCTCCCAGATGATGGAGGATGTTTTGTTTATTGAACAATCCGACACCGAACACATTCAGTTGCAGTTGTCTTGGGTGGACTTGGGTCAGTTGTGTCGGCGGGCCATCACGGCAGCGGAAATCAGTACGGGCCGATGTATCCAATTTGAAACGCAGTATTCGCAATGGTGCGATCGCGTGTATTTAGATGCGCGGTTGGTGCGCCAAGTCATTAGCAATTTACTGTCAAATGCGATCAAATATTCCTCGGCCCAGCATCCGATCCGCCTCAAGCTCATTGGAGCGCCTCAGTGGGTCACGCTGATGGTGCAAGATCAGGGCATTGGGATTCCGACCACTGACCAAATCCACTTATTTGATTTTTTTTACCGCGCTAGTAATGTTGGCTCTGTGGCCGGGTCGGGCGTTGGCTTGGCGATCGTCAAACATTGCGTGGATTTGCACCAAGGCACGATCGCTGTTGAAAGTGAGGTCGGAAAGGGCACACTATTTAAAGTAATGTTGCCGACCAACGTGACGGAGGTATTGCCATTTTCGGCAGAATCGAGTTGAAAGAGCCTAGGCAAAATCAGATCTGATTCAAGACACAATCTGAAGTGCAAAACATTCACTTTAGCGTTGGGCCAAGCTCAAACAAGCGGATTACGTTGATGTCTACTTGTGTCACGTTTTGAGTTAGCGTGGAGCGGGATGTGGGCGAATTGATGTCATGACTGAAGCCAGCCCCGCGTTTAAGCGGATGCTGATTTTAGTGATGCCGAAAGAATATAGCAATAGCAGCAACACATTGGAGTCGGAGTTGGGTTGTGCTTTGGGTCAATTCAATGGCGGTTAAGGCAACCCAACCGTGGGCATAGTGCGTGGATATTTAGGGATACTTTTGGATTTAGGGCATGAAAACAATTCTGGTAATTGAAGACGAGAATGCGATTCGGTCAAACATTGTTAAGATGCTGAGTCATTCCGGCTTTCAAGCAGTGCCAGCCGAAAATGGAGTAAAAGGGGTGCATCTGGCGCGATCGCTCATGCCCGACTTGATCCTGTGCGATATTTTAATGCCAGAAATGGATGGCTATGGGGTATTGTCATCCCTGCGGCAAAGCGATGATACGGTGACGATTCCGTTCATTTTTTTAACCGCTAAAGCCGATCGCCTCGATCATCGGCAAGGCATGAATTTAGGCGCAGATGATTATTTGACCAAGCCCTTTTCAGTCCAAGAATTGCTCGCAGCGGTGAATGCGCGGCTTGAAAAACAAACCCAAGTGGCTGAACCCTATGTCAACCAGATCAAACAAGCAGCCGAAGCCCTGGGGAATTTTGCCCATTTTGATCCGCTGACCAATTTGCCCAATCGCATCCTGTTGCACCATCGGTTGCAGGCCGCGATCCAGGCCAACCAAGCCACGCAACAAACCGTGGCCCTGTTCTACATCACCTTGAGCCAGATGAACGCCATCAACGAGTCGTTTGGCCACGCAACAGGAGATTTGCTGATTCAAGAAGTGGCGGAGCGGCTCCGGCAGCAAACCAGCGAGGGGAACACGATCGCCCGGTTGGGCGGGTTGGATTTTGCTCTGGTGATTACGGATGCAGCGACTAAAGCAGATCTAACGGAACGGGCACAGCGGTTACTCGCGGCGATCGCGGAACCTTATTTTATTGAGGGCCATCGGTTGACGGTGCAGGCGCAAATCGGCATTGCCTATTTTCCCAAACACGGCGAATCGGTAAACCTGTTGCTAAACCGGGCCGCTCAGGCCAAAAACCAACCCGGCACCACGGCAGGGTACTACTTTTATAATTTGGCGATGGAGGCGGCCGATGTCACGCGCCGAATGCTCAAGGCCGATCTGGAGCGGGGATTGCAGCAAATGCAATTTCAGTTGCATTATCAGCCGCAAATGAGTTTATTGGCCGGACGGATTGTTGGGGTGGAAGCCTTTGTCCGCTGGCAACATCCCCAAAAGGGTTTACTGTATCCCAAGGATTTTGTGGCGCTGGCGGAGGAAACAGGTTTTATTCAGCAGTTGGGCTTGTGGGTGTTGCAGACGGCTTGTACCCAGGTGCAAATGTGGCGATCGCTCAGCCCCTTGCCCCTCCCCGTAGCGGTGAATATTTCCTCCTATCAGTTTAAGAAAAGAGCCTTATTTGAAAGTGTGCAGCAAGTTCTCGCTGAAACGAAATTGAGTCCTCGTTTGCTCATTTTGGAGTTGGCGATCGATGAATTAATGGGTGATCCGGACTACGCTTACGAGACCCTCACCTTATTAAAAACCTTGGGCGTAAGCATTTATATTGATAATTTTGGGAAAACGGCCTTTTCGTTAGACGCTTTGCACCGCTTCCCCATTGATGGGATCAAGATTGCTCAGTCATTCATTGCCGGAATCCCCCACGAGCCAGCCCCAACGGACATTACCAAAGCCATTATTCGCATTGCCCAAACCTTTAAGTTGCGCGTGATGGCGGCGGGCGTAGAGAATCAGGAGCAGTTGACCTTTTTGCAAGAGCATGGGTGCTATGGAATGCAAGGCTTTTTGCACAGTAAACCTGTGACGGCAACGGAACTGAAGCGGTTGTTGTTGCTGGAGAAGGAACGGCACCAGGGTTGATTGAGTCTTTAGGGGTTGGGTTCGGTGAGATTGGGACTGAGTTGGGCGATCGCGCCCCAGAGATGTTGGCTCTATGACACAATAAAGCGGAACCCGTGTGGTGGTGTTGGGTCAACCAGGAGGAGTGGAGGGATGAAAATGGGGCAAACGCAGGACAAGCGGCAACGGCGGCGCGGGCGGGCAGTGCGCCAGGTGCAACTGTGGCTGATGGTGGTGGCGATCGCGATTGGGGGACAGAGTTTCGCGGCCCCGGCCTACAGCGCAGAAGTAAATCCCCAACTGAAAGAGCAAGTCTTACAGATTATTCGCGAGAACCCAGAAGTGATTTTGGAGGCGGTGCAAGCTTATCAGCAAGCGCAACAAGCCAAAGCCCAGCAGGCCCGACAAGCAGTTTTGCAACAACTCGCCGCCAACCCAAAGCCCGCGATCGGTACCTCCCCGGTGACGGGTGCCGCCAAGGGCCAGTTGATTTTGTTTGAATTTTCGGATTTTCAGTGTCCGTACTGTGCAAAGGCCCACGAAACCCTGAAAGCGTTTTTGGCGAAACACGGCGATCGCGTCACCCTCGTCTACAAACATTTGCCGCTGACTTCAATCCATGCGGAGGCAATGCCTGCGGCCAAAGCAGCCTGGGCTGCGGGGCAACAGGGCAAATTCTGGGAATTTCACGACGCGCTCTTTACCAACCAAGAGCAACTCAGTGAGGCATTTTATCAAGCGACGGCCAAATCCTTAGGCTTGGATCAGGCCAAGTTTGAGCGCGATCGCGCCAGTCAAGCCGCCGCCGCCGCGATCGCGCGGGATATGCAACTGGCCGATGCCCTCCGGATCGATGGCACACCCTTTTTTGTCGTCAACGGCGAAGCCATTCCGGGTGTGCCCGAATTGGCCGACTTAGAAGCCGCCCTCAACCGTGCAGAAAAATAGGAAATCGGAGTTCATGCGTGCTTGTCTTCTGGCCCCCCTTGGCTGGTGGTTGCCCCTGGGGTTGAGTTTGTCCCTGGTGGTTGCCCTCGCCCCAAAAGCGATCGCCCAAAACCGGATGTATAACCCCATCCCCATTACACCGGGAAGCAATATTCGCGATCGCCTCACCAAAACGGATATCCCCACCGGGCAAGGCGGCTTTGCCCGCGATTATGTCGTGCAATTGCAGGCTGGTAGCCAATTGGCGGTGGATCTAACCTCCGATAACTTCGATACAATTGTTTATCTCATCGCCACCGATGGCACCACGATCGCCGAAAATGATGACGGCCCAGACGGCAGCACCAACTCCTTGCTGTTCACCCGCATCCTTAAAACCGATACCTACTACATTCGGGTGCGATCGTTTGGCGAAATGGCCGCCGGGAACTTTACCCTCAAAGTCACGCTCCTGAAACCCCAGTAACTTGCCATGAGTTTGAAGCAGCGGCACCTAACCACACAAACCCGTTGGAGCCTGAGGCTGGGGGGAATAGCCGTGGCGATCGCCCCCCTTCTGTGCAGCCCAGGCCACCCCGCCCAAGCCACCCCATCCACCGCCACCACCCCTTTCATTCGGCCCAAAACCCTGTGCCCCACCGAGGTACAACCCCTCACAACCGCCCTACTGCGCGACTTGCCCAGCTACCTCAACCGCCAAAGCCACCAACGGGCCGGGAGTCAGGCGGGTCGGTATGCCCTCTTGGCCAATCAGCCCGACTTTCGGCCCCTACCCATCCGCACCAGTTACCCCGATCCCCACGCAGGCGGTCTACACCAAATTTTCTTCACCCTCTTAGAGCGGCAATACGACACCCGGCAAGCCACGGAATACCAAACCTATCACTGGTTATTTCTGGCCCATACGCCACAGCAGGGCTGGAACCTGGCCATTTTATACTCCCGCGAAGGGCCATACCCCAGCGCCGATCAGCCCGCTTCAGCCCTGCAAGATGCCACTCGACTGGCCACGGGCCGCGCCATCCGGCAATGGCTGCGGGATTGTCAGGCGGGGGCAGTGCCATCTCCCTAAGTTCCTGGAGTTTAGCCCCAAGGTCGGCACTGCGCCAAGCAAAACCGCTGACTGCGACAAAATTTCGATAGCCTGAACGCTTGGCCACCCGTTTTGGCCATTGGGGTGGGCGTGGAATCCTGGCGGCGATTGACTAGAGTGGGTACACAATAAAGAAGACACTTACCCTGGGGAGAAGGTGCCGATGCCGGGATTTTTGCAAACTCTGTTTTCGACCGGGCCATTTATTCCCCACGGGCATTGTTATTTGTGGAAGCCGGGTTTGGTGTGGCTGCATGTGGGAGCCGATGCGTTGATCACAGCCGCTTATTATTCGATTCCGCTGATCCTCGTTTATTTTTTGCGTCAGCGGCGCGATCTACCTTTTCCTTGGATCTTTGGGTTGTTCAGTGCGTTTATTTTTGCCTGTGGTACGACGCATCTAGTCAATATTTGGACGCTGTGGCATCCGGTCTATTGGTGGGCAGGGGCGTTAAAGGCAGGCACAGCAGGTATTTCTGTGTGCACCGCGATCGCCCTTGTGCCCATCATGCCCGCCGCGATCGCCCTCCCCAGCCCCAGCCAACTGGCCCAGGCCAACCGCGCCCTCGCGTTGGAAATTGCCGAGCGGAAATTGGCCGAGGCCCGCGTGCAAGCGTTGAATGCCGAGTTGGAACACCGGGTGCAGGTACGCACTCAAGCCCTAGAGCAGGCCAATCAAACCCTGACCTGGGAACGCGATCGCTACCAATCCCTCATTACCGCCACCACCCAAGTCGTGTGGCACGCCGATCCTACCGGGCAGGTGAGTTATTTGTCCCCTGGTTGGCAAGCCTTTGCCCCCCTTGGTTCCGTCGCCCAAGCCGCAGATTGGCGACAAACCATCCACCCCGACGATCGCGGCCAAGTGCAAGCCGCATGGCAAATGGCGGTGGCCAACAAAAGTTTTTATGAACTGTCCTATCGGTGCCTATCGCCAACGGGCAAAGAACGGGAGGTGCAGGCCAGAGCGGTGCCCGTGCTAGAGGCCAACGGCGAAGTCCGGGAGTGGATTGGCACCTTTGCCGACGTGACCGAACGAAACCACCTGGAACGGGAACTGCATCTGTCACAAGCCAAATTGAATCATATTTTGAGTCAGGCGGATGCGGCGGTTGTGAGTTTGCGGTTGTATGGCGATCGCTCTTACAAATACGACTATCATTCTCTGGGTTGTACACGGGTGTTTGGTTACAGCGGGCGCGAGTTTGAGGCAGAGCCAGGTTTATGGTTTTCCCGGTTGCATCCTGGCGATCGCTCCACCATTGTCGGGCCAGTTTATACCGCGATTTTTGCCGGACAGTCCATCCAGGTCGAATATCGATTCCAGCATAAAAACGGGACATGGCGGTGGATTGCAGAAACCTTCAACCCCTACTGGGATGCCGCAGAAGCCTATTGGAACGTGACCATTGTATCTACCGATATCACCCGCCTGAAGGAGACCCAAGCCGCTCTCCAGCAAAACGAGAAACGGTTTCAGCTCACGTTAAATCTAACCAATATTGGCACCTGGGCCTTGAATGTGCAGACCCAACAAATGAGCTGGAATGCGAATCATTTTGCGTTGCTGGGCCTCGCCCCCCCCGTGCCCGGTGCCGATGCCACTGTTGATTTTCAAGTCTGGCGCGATCGCGTCCATCCAGACGACCTGCACCGAGTCGAGGCCGCTTTTGCCCAAACCCTGGCCCACGCCAATAGTTGCGAAACCGAATATCGCGTTATCCATCCCGATGGCACACTCCGCTGGGTCATTGCACGGGGCAGCATTGTCCGGGATGCCACTGGGGCCGCCATTGAAGTGTTGGGGGTGTTGATTGATATTAGCGATCGCAAACTAGCCGCCCAGCAAATTCAGCAACTGAATGCCACCCTGGAATTTCAGAACCGCAACCTCGAAGCCCTGGTCGCCCAACGCACCGCCGAACTGCGCCACAGCAACCGCCAACTCCAAACCGAAATCGCCGAACGCCGCAAAACCGAACAAGCCCTGCAACGGAGCGAAGCCCTGTTTCGCCAAATTTTTGAAAACGCCCCCCTGGGCATCGCGCTGACCGATCCCGTCACCTTTCAATTTGTGGCGCTCAACCCGGCGTTTTGCACCATGTTAGGGTTCGATGCCGCCGAACTCCTCACCCGCCATGATGCTGAGATTACCCATCCCGACGATTTGAGCCAGGATGAACAGCAGCAGCAGTTGTTACTTCAGGGGCAGTTGGCAAACTATCGCCTGACCAAACGCTATTACCGCAAGGATCAACAAATCCTGTGGGGCGAACTCTCGGTCTGTTTGATTGAAAATTCTGCGGGGGACGTGCTGTATCTCATGAGTTTGGTGGATGATGTGACAGAACGCAAACACCACCAAGACGCGATCGCCCAGCGCACCCTGCAATTAGAAGCCATCAACCGCGAACTAGAATCGTTTTCTTACTCCGTCTCCCACGATTTACGCGCCCCCCTGCGCCACATCAACGGCTTTGTCACCGCCTTGCGGGGGCAACTGGCCCAAACTGAGGTGCTCCACAACCCCAAAGTGACGCATTACCTCAATATTATTGAAACCAGTGGCTACCGCATGGGCCTGTTGATTGATGGGTTACTCACCCTATCGCAAGCAGGGCGGCGCACCCTAGAACAACGGCCTGTCAACCTGTATTCCTTGGTAGAAAAAGCCATTCAGCTTGTCCAGGCGAACGAGGGCGAGGCCAGTCGGATTGAGTTTCAGATCGGCGCTTTGCCAACGGTGATCGGGGATGAGGCAATGCTGCAACAAGTGTTTACAAATTTGATTGATAATGCGGTCAAATTTAGCCGCGATCGCCCCTCCCCCAAAATCACAATTCAAGCCTTGGCGAACCAAGTGATCCAAATCCAAGATAATGGGGTTGGCTTTCCAATAGAATTCGCCGACCAACTCTTTGGCGCGTTTCAACGGTTACACGCCAATACCGAGTTTGAAGGCACGGGCATTGGCTTGGCGATCGTGCGGCGAGTCATGCAGCGGCATGGGGGCAAGGTTTGGGCCGACAGTCAACCAGACCACGGGGCCACCTTTTACCTGCAATTTGATACAATCCCAGAGGCATCATGGCTCTAAATAACGACCCAGGGCTACTTTTATTAGTTGAAGACGATCCCCATGATGTGGAATTGATGCGAATGGCATTAGAGCCTTTAAAATTTATCAATCAAATGGATGTTGTCACCGATGGGCAACAAGCTCTACGGTATCTAATAGGTGACGATGCCAAACCATCCCAGCGACCACTGCCTCGGCTGGTTTTGCTCGATCTGAAACTGCCCAAAATCAATGGGTTAGACGTGTTAAGAGCACTCCGCGCCCATCCCCGCACTCACAAGTTAGTCATCGTCGTGATGACTTCTTCTCAAGAAGACGCTGATTTAGAAGCCTGCTACGAGCTATGCAGCAATAGTTACATTGTGAAACCTGTCACGTTTGACCAGTTTCTTGATGTTTCCAATCGTGTCGTTTCCTATTGGATGCACCTCAACAAACCGCCACGGTTGCGATCGCATTAGATCCCAGCAAATCAATATAGTTAAACGCCATTGATTTATCGATCAATCTAGTTCGTACTCTATATACTCATAATCACTGTTGCACTGCATTATGGCCGACTATTCCGCTGCCACCTCCCCCACTTTTGGGCCAGCATCGCCGCTGAAGTTGCTTGTGGTTGAGAATGTGCAAGCAGATGCCGAATTGATGTTTTTAACCTTAGAAAATGCGGGTTTTTTCTGCATTTACGAGATAGTCGATACCCTGGCGGATTGTCGGCAACAGCTTGCGATCGGCGCGTGGGATGCAATCTTATGCGATTATCGCTTACTCGGATTTACCGCCTATGATGTTTTGGACATTTTACGAACAACAGAGTTAGATATTCCCCTCATTTTGGTGACTGGTGCGCTGGGAGAAGAGGCCGCAGTTGAATGTATTAAAGCCGGGATGTCAGATTATGTACTAAAAGATCGGCTGTTTCGGTTGCCGATAGTGTTAGAGCGATCGCTCCAAGAATTAGAACTCCGGCGACAACGGCAAGCCGCAATGCAACAATTGCAACAACAAGCCACTTGCGAAGTCATTATTAATCGCATCGTGCAGGCCATGCGGGGTTCTTTGGTCATGACCGAAGTTTTACAGGCTACGGTCGATCGCTTGCATGAGGCTTTGTCCGCGAGTCGTTGTCTGATTTTTATGCCCAATCATGCGGGTCGGCTCCAATGCTGCTATTCCAGCTATTTGACCCAAGATGCCGATGCAGTTCTAAATATAGAATGTGATTTTTTTGAGTTCTATGACTCGCTGTTAAGAGCAGGAAATCAAGTTTGCCTTTATCAGTCTGATGGTAATCTTTCTACTGCGACTCTTGCTGTGATGCAGAAACATAAAATCATGTCTACAATGATTACTCCGCTGGTGCATCAGCAAGATTATCAGGGTGGCATTTGTATTCAACAGTGTAATTACGAACGGCAGTGGAGTGACGTTGAACAATCGATGGCAAAGGCGATCGCCAACCAATGCGCCGTTGCGTTGCATCAAAGCCAACTCTTTGCCCAGGTTCAGCAGCAAGCGCAGCAAGAGCAACTCCTCAACCAGATTGGCCGCGCCCTGAATTCTAGCCTTGATCCAGATTATATTTTGCAAGAAATCGTCGCGGTAACGGGTAAAAGTTTTGGGGTAGAACGGGTGACATTGTTTACCTTGTGCGATGCGGAAGTGCATGTAACCCATGAGTGGTTATCCACCGATCAATTCAGTTCGCTCCTTGGCTTTCGGACTCAGGCAACAGAATGGTTGGGCTTGTGGGATAGTGCAGGCCATTTTTTGCGTGAACCTTTTTACATCCCCGACACCACAACTATATCTCTGTCCTCGGCCCAAAAAGCCTGTTTTGATACGAAAAAATCGCGATCGCTCTTGAGCGTTCCCATTTATATTCGCGATGAGTTTGCCGGTGGGATTGAACTGCACACTGTAACCGAAAGGCGAACATTTACAGACGCAGATATCCAGTTAATGCAGTGTATTGCCGACCAAACGGCGATCGCGCTTTACAATGCCCGCAGTTACGAACGGCTAGAAGCCCAAGTGCAAGCCCGCACCCAAGAACTTGAAGCCGCCAAGCGCTTATCTGACGCAGCTAACCAGGCCAAAAGCGATTTTTTGGCGAATATGAGCCACGAACTACGCACCCCCTTAACCAGCATTTTAGGGTTTTCCAGCGTCTTACTGAAACAAGCCTTTGGCCCATTAAATGACAAACAAGAACAATATTTGACTAGCATTTACACCAGTGGCGAACATTTATTAGCCTTAATTAATGATTTACTCGATCTATCAAAAATTGAGGCGGGCCGAGAAGAAATTTATTTTGAAGCGATCGAGATTGAAGAGCTATGCGAAGCAAGCTTAGAATACATTCGAGCACAAGCTGAAAAGAAGAATTTGGCGATTAATTTGGAGATGAACACCGATGTTGAGATCTATCAGGGCGATCGCCGTCGCCTCAAACAAATTTTAGTCAATTTGCTTTCCAACGCCGTTAAATTCACCGAAACAGGTTCAGTCCAATTAACAGTGACTCAATCTAGCGACACCATACAGTTTCAGGTGAAAGATACAGGGATTGGGATCGACGCAGCCGATTTTGACTGCCTCTTTCAACCCTTTCACCAACTCCAAAGTGGGCTAGATCGAAAGTACCAAGGGACAGGCTTGGGCTTGGCTTTGGCCCAAAAACTAGCCCAACTCCATCAGGGCTGCATCACCGTCACTTCAACCCTAAATGTCGGCAGTTGCTTCACCTTGCATTTGCCCCTGACTACAGCCCCAACGCCTTCCAGCACAGGTGCGAGTGACCCAGAATTCGCCCCAAGCAACGGTGAAGGATAGGCATTGAGAGCATCCAGCGGGGCGACCAGGGTTGAATGCGTCCTGGGTCAACAGCCCTCCCTGCGTTGGGTCATCCAGCTTAACCGCTGCACCAGCAAGGCATGATTACTGGACTCGATAAAAATGGACAGAACGCTGCGACAAGCACGCCTACAGCAAAAACTCCGCCAACTCAAACACCGCCACGGTCATCGGAATGCCCAACAAATCCTGGAGCAATTGGGAATTGGCGGCGATCGCGTCACCTGGTTTTTGCCCGATGACCAAAGCGCCAACACCTGCGTAGAGTGGTTGAACCATGCTTTTCCCTGGCACTATTCACAAATTGATTGGGCAAAGGTGCCGGGTAGTCTTTGTTCTCCTTGCCAAAAAGATATTCAACTTGTCGCTGTGTTAGATCAGCTCTGTCAACATTTTCAGTTGGGCAACCCAGATGTGACGCTGATCTGGTTTAACGCCCACAATCCGCTTTTGCACATGGAACTCGCATTAGTACGCCACCACGCGATCGCGCTGTTCAACTACGACTGGGATACCTGGATTATCGAGCCTCAAACGGGGTGGTGTATTGAATATCATCATGAAGGCACACTTTGCGGTGGCTATGGCGCGATCGCCGGTGCCATGACTGAGCAGCGAGAACAAGATTAAGGGATAGCACGCCGATTTAGCCGTTGGTGTAGCATCATGCTAAATGACAAGAAGATAAGACGTTGTACCAATAGTTAATGGGCTGCTAGTTTCATCAAAACCGACCAATACATTGAGAGGGAGCTTTAGATTTCTCCTGACTCCCTCTCAACGGCCATTGATTATTCGATACAAAGCTTCCTCCTTAGCCAACGAACGGACATGGGGCCAGTACCTCATTGCTCCGTCGATATAGTTGCCTCTTCTTCAGATCCTGGTTCAGATTGACTCGTTCACTATACGCGCCATAGGACTCAGAGTATTTCTGCTTAAACTACATCTCGGTAAGAGCTGATCCCACTTACTATATTAGCACATTTTTGCTTGGCCCATCCGGCGCGATCGCCCTGGTAGAAGGGCTAAGAGGGCATTAAAGCGATCTCATTTAATTGCAGCTTGGGGCCAAAAAAATTAGATTACATTATGCAGATTAAACCAACGTAGCACCACAAAATGACCTAAGAGTGGTGCATTAAAAAAATATAGTTGTCACGTTACTAATCTATGAGCGATCGAGGGCTAGTAAATGCATAAAAAATAGATGGAGAAATTCCCCATCTATCTCAAAATAAATTCAATTTACGATGCTCAATCAATCAGTCTAGCAGAACCTAGTAGGTGTAATCAGAGGCATACCAACTGCCGTCAGATAACTGTTCCCAAGTATAACCATCATTGTGAACTGTACCATCGACAGACTCTAAATAGTCACCGTTAAAGGCTCCATCTACGACTTCATAATGCAAGCCAGGGCCACTACGAATATTTAGACCAACATTATGGCGAGTATAAACATATCCGCCACCATCTGAGTAGGAAGACTCATGGTAGTAGTAATCATCAGAGCAATCGTCGTAGTACTCGTCATAGCAGTACTCGTAGCAATCGCCATAATCATCGTGGTGAGAGGCAGGCTCGTAGTAGTAGTCGATGTAATCAGTCGCGACCCACGCACCCGGAGCAACCTGTTGCCAGTCGTAATCGTAACTGACAACTTCACCGTAGGTGTAAATGTCTTCTCCTTCGTAATAACCACCAATCTTGCGGTAGTCTGTGCCGGGGCCACTCCGCACGTTCAACCCAACATCATAGTAAGTATCGACGTAGCCTTCACCATAGCCAAAGTGAACGGGTTGATATTTTTCATCCAAACCCAATGCGATCGCGGTTTCTTTCCCAACCGTGCCGTCAACCTGCTTCAAGCCTTGGCGGATTTGAAAATCCATAACGGCAGCAGTGGTTTTTGGCCCATATTGACCGTCAGCGCTGATTCCCAATGCCTTTTGGACATGGGTCACCGCTTCGCCAGACGCACCCGGAGCGATCGCCGAGGCGGCTTTGGCGTGGTCAGGTGTACCGACGACAACGGCAGCCGCGATCGCCATTCCGGCCAAAGCCGCTCCCGTTGAGCTAGCCAGTTGCAAATCGACTCCTTCTAGCAAAGTCACTTTCGGATCAGGATTGGGATCTTCATAGTTAACTGCTGTATGAACAAACGCTAGTAACTCCATAGGCTCCTCTTTCGCTTCATCTTTCCCTGCTAATTTCCCAATCGGGTGCGATCGCCACGCTCCAAACACGCTGACAGCTCCCAGCCTGGGAATATTGCAGAATTTGCACTGAACATAGACCCTTCATCAGCTCACTGCGTTTAAGCAAGAGAAAATAGCGCCAGATGCGATCGCAACGACGAATAATTTATCTAGATGAAAAATCTCTTTTCCACTCTATCATGGCAATTTGGAAAACATAAGAGTCCCTATCAACTTCTTATGCTTTAAATAGACAGATCTTAATGTTTAGCTATTACGCGATCGCGAGGATTCCGCCCAATCAAATACTTAGAGAAGGCTAGCATTGCCCACCACCAAATCACCGACTGCCCACTCCCCCACACCAATCGATGTAGTGCTCAGGCACCAAATCAACTCACGAATTAGGGTGAATCCGCACAACATCAATCGCAGTAAAATCCTTCCATACCTGAGAGAAATCAGCCCTTAGGCTCCCTGTTCTCATGTCATTGATCATGGGGATCAGGCATTCCTTGCGATCGCAAGCTAAGAGCACACCGACCTAAGTGTAAAGTTATTTACCGGGTGCTGGACTCGCTTTCGGATCAGCCGGTTGTTGCTCACGGAATTTATACGTACGTTTGATTTCTAAACGAGGACAACAAGCAGGATCACCCGGTTGGTATTGACCCAACACAGCCTCAATGGAAGTATCTGGCTTAATCGTTAAACTCTTGACTGTAGTTTGTGCCCCTAGAAACTCAGTAGAAATATTTTTGGGTTCGCCCAGGATATTGACCATCGATACAAGATAAGCAAAATTGCCGCTGTTGGGAATCGTCACCTTTAAGGCGGTTACCGCATCTTTGAACCCATCCTGATTCAAATCACCGTAAGCCATAACATCGCTTAATTCATAGCTCCGCTTTGTTGCAGGATCTTCATATTTCCCATTGACTAATTTAATGGGGCCTTTCGCTAAAAAGTAATATTCTGCCGCTTTAATTTTTTCCGCCGTCAGTGCTGGCCGCGAAGCAATAAAATTGGTCACGATCGCGGCCATTTTAGTCGCCATTGACTGCACCGGTTTGGCCAACAGCAACTCCGTCGTCGGTGCTGGAGATGAGGCCGGGGCGGGCGAGGGCGAGCCTGAAGGACTGGGCGTTGGCGAAGGCGCTTGGGCATACAGAGGCCATGATGCGGCAACATTTGATTGAAAATGGGGTGCTCGGTGCGGCCCTTGGAAAACAGCAAAACTCGGCCAGTCTTCGCTTAGATTATAGTGACTACTTAGACCCAAACTGAGACTAAAAAGATAAATCACAAAGCGCATTTTACGGTCTATCGCCTCTTTCAATAGTTGGTACAGCCCATCTTACTTTCATTCCAGGATTTCCCCCAGATTGCTTGATCAGACTAGGAGGAAATGCATCTGGAACTGCACCTTGAATTGTAATTCTTCGTTAAGGTTTTCTCAGCTTCAGGTTGTGGCTTGAGGTGAGCGATCGCAGGTATTGTTATTCCGATTTTCCTTAAACTCCGACCGACCAAGCTGCGCCAACTGATCCCCCTTTCAAGTTCGCGAGCGGACTCAATAAATTGGATTTATCCCTAGACTCTGGCCACCCACTCAATTCGCCGTACCATTTAATCCAGACATAAAAAGGGGCAATAAGTTGATAGTTTACCCAAGTGATAGGTTACTTGTCCGCCAGCAAATGCAGGGCCAGCGATCGCAATTCTGCGCGGCACCAGGGTCTGTCTGTGGCCAGGTTTTACCCCACGCCAATCAACCAAACTGGAGCGCCTCGACCACACCCAACTCATCCTGATCGGGGTTTAAGTTTAAGCAACTCTTGTATGGAATACTTACAATATTTGACTAAGCTGTAATAAATGAAAATCAAATTCCCGTGCAAACTTGATAGCAACCGCTATTCTGGAAAAGATCAAGCCAACGCCGTGAGGAAATAACTAGACCCATGAAAATGCGCTCCCGGTATCAATGGATTGTCGCGCTAGCAGCGTTGGGAATTTTGGGCGCACTCTATCCGCTGGCGCAAAAATCTTTGCAGCCTGTAAGCAGAGAAAATTTTCAATCTCAAGCCCAATTAGAAGCAGCAACATCGGCAAAAACAACACCGACAGAGCAACCAGAAACACTTCCTGCGGCAAATGCTAACCTGTCTCCTGAAGCCCAAACGATTTATGCTCAGGTTAATCCTGCCGTGGTCACAGTTTACAGTGTCCGCGAATTGGGCAGCGGGATGATTGTGCGATCGCAGGGGCTAGTGTTGACGAATAAGCATCTTGTCCAAAACTTAGCCCGTGTGAAAGTAAAAACGAGCACGGGGCAGGTGTACGACGGTGCAGTCGTTGATTTTGATTTGCAATACGATCTGGCCTTGATTAAGCTCGACCAAACAGAACAGCCATTGCCCACGGTGGCCCTAGCAGAAACCGTCACCCTTCAGACGGGCGATCGCCTGTATGCCATTGGCAATCCGGCCGGGAAACCGGGCGTTTTATCCAGCGGCACCTTTGTGCAAACCACTGAACATGGTAGCTTGCAGATAAGCGCAGGGATGCTAGCACCCGGCAATTCGGGCGGCCCGTTAATTAACACCGCAGGCTTAGTCGTGGGCATCAACAAAGGACTGTTGGCCGACAAAACAGGTTTGGCAACAGCAGTTAAACCACTACAGACCTTGATTCAGCGGTACGAAAGCATCAATTCCGAACCAGCCCGCCAACCCAAATCATGACCTGGAAGGGACTCAACATTGCAGTAGAGGGATTGATAGTACCGTTAGTATCTCAAACCCAGGGCGAACTTCTTTAATCAATCTATAAGGTTGACATCAAAACCCTAGTTGAGCCAACCTGTTTAATGAGAAGCATAGGTTTGACAAAACTGAGTCACGACTTGATCAAGACCAACCGCACGAGACGCTTTGAACAAAACGCGATCGCCCGGTTGCACCAGCTCCAGCAATCGCTGTACCACCGCTGTCTGAGTTGTAAATACTTCTGCGGGCACTGTCCCCGCCCCCGATCGCAGCGCACTGGCTTCCGGTTCTTCGGCCACAATCAAGACATGATCCAGTTGAAGCTGTTGCACCGTTTGCCCAACAGCCTGGTGAAATTCTGGCGATCGCGCCCCCAATTCCTTCATGGTGCCCAAAACAGCCAGGTGGCGCTGCCCAGGGGTTTGGGCCAATAATTGCAGCGCAGCTTGCATCGACTCCAACCCCGCATTGTAGGTTTCATCCAAAAGCACCACATCCTGAGGCAACTCAATGCGTTTGGCGCGGCCACTGGGCAACTCCACCTGCAAGCCCGCCGTCAGCGGGTGCCAATCCAAATTCAGAATTTTGGCCACGGTCAACGCCGCTAAATAATTAAGCGCATTGTGCCGCCCAGGCAAAGGCAAAGGCAATTGGAGGCCGTCAACGAGCAGGGTCTCTGGGTCGAGCAACTGGCCCCGCACCGTCCCCCCGGTCAGCCCAAAGGTGTAGGTTGAGCCTTGCCAAACCTGGGGCGCAGTTTGCAACAAGAGCGGATTGTCGTGATTCAGTACCGCCACACTGCTCGCGGGCATTGCGGCCAGCAGCTCGCACTTGGCCTGGGCGATCGCGGCTTCTGACCCCAGCCGACCAATATGGGCAGTGCCCACGTTGGTAATCACCGCAATGTCAGGGCGGGCAATTTGGCTTAATAGGGCAATTTCACCGGGGCCGCGCATCCCCATTTCCACAATCGCCAAGTGGTGGCTGGCATCCAGTTCCAGCAAGGTTTTGGGCACCCCAATCTCATTGTTATAGTTCGCCTGACTTTTGAGAATCGTCGGATCGGTCGCTTGGCCCGTGGTCAACATGCCCAAAACAGCGGCGATCAGTTCTTTGGTGGTCGTTTTGCCGACGGAACCCGTGACTGCAATCACTGGGATGGTAAATTGATTCCGCCACCAATGGGCGATCGCCTGATAAGCCGCTAGCGTGTCTTCCACCTGCAAGACTGGCAAATCACCAGGAGGGTAGGCCCGATCGACCACAGCCGCGATCGCCCCCTGGGCCACAGCCTGGGCCACAAAATCATGCCCATCAAACTGTTCACCGCGCAACGCCACAAACACCTCCCCAGCCTGGAGGCGGCGGCTGTCCGTCGTAATCCCCACGGCCATCGGCGATCGCGCCATCTCCGGCAAATTCAGCGGCACCGCCTTCAGCACATCAACCAGTTGAGCCAGCGCAACCTGACAACCCATCATCTTTAACCCCATCGTTCTGTTGTCATTGAACGCCGAAGTGGCCCCTCTGACAAGCCTTAATCTGCCATAATCAATCCCAAGAAGCTCAACATTCCTTTACCATAAAATGGTATTCAGTGTAATTTTATTTACTTTTTTTAAACAGATGGTTGGCTATACTGTCCTGCATCGTGGTTGATAACTTCGGAGGTGAAGCGATGGCCCTCGTGCGTCAGGTTGAAATTTATCCCATCTCATCAGTCAAAGGCGGCATGGCCGAATTCTACACGCCCCAATCCAGCCACGAAACCATGTTAGTTCATGTGCCGGGGGGCACCATCGACGAGCTGTTTGTCCACCATTTTCAAACCGATCAACTCTTGGTCGTTCGAGGCCACTTTGTTTTGGTCGTGTTGCAAAATCGGCAATATCAGTACATTCCGCTGAGTGAATCGGTGCCAAAAGTAGTCAAAATTCCGCCCGGGGTGCCCCACGGAGCCATTAACCTTAGTGCTGAAGCGTGTGTTTTGGTCAATGCGGTGTTGCGGCATGGCCCCGCTTGTACCAAAGATTATCAACCGTTAAGCCGACCTTTTCCCTACGATATGGAGCGGGTGCGATGGTTATGGCAAGATTTGCGATCGCTGGAGCAGGTTTGAGGCCAAAGCGCCATCATCCCGGCGATCGCGGGGCGACCCTCATCATCGGCGCGATCGGGCTAGACCACTCAGGCTGAGATGAGGCAAAACTAGCGGCCCCAAATTGGCCCCATCCCCTTGCAGCCCAATCGCCGCACCACCCCCTCGGACGAAAAATCCTGGCTGGTAACAAGATCAAAACTGCCAGGAGCTAACCTGGATTTTACTTGAGTGCCAGCGATCGGCACAGCCCGCAACCTGGAAGCGTAGACGAGCTTGGGCGAAGAGGTAGAAGCAGATTTTGCTAAAGGCAACCCTGCAAACCTCAGGCTGCGGCCAAACGCCCCCGTGCCAGGGCTGGGTTGGATGCAGGCCACGGATCTCAGGGGTAAGTCAAAGCGGCGGCTGGCCTCCACAACTTAAAACCACGATAGAATGGAGTGAGTCAGCTTCAAGCTTGAGCATTTTGCTTTGGATTTTGCGTTGTTCTGGGGCAGAGTTCAAGTTGGCCAAAGCTGTACGGTCAAGACTGAATCACTTGCCACTAAAGTTGTGACGGTAGCAAATAGTCACCGAATTTGGTTGAGCGTTCCTGTCATCAAAGCCGATTAGTTTTTGTTTTTGCAGAAGATGCTTCCAGCACTTTTTGACTGGGGCGTAGGCGGAGCAAAATATGGATAGAATCTCGTTTTTGGCTCAACTCCTACCGTTAAATATTGTGGTTAAATCCTTGCTCAGCGATTAGTTGTACGAGCAATTTAGTAAACGTTTAATTTATTTTTATCCCTCTCATTGTTGGCTTTTTCCCCCATGCCTTTGACGATTTTAGTGGTTGATGATGATTTGGGGACTCGCCTAGCGATTAGTGATTATCTGGAATCCATTGGCTATGCGGTTATTCAAGCGGAAAATGGTGCTGAGGCGATCGCTCGAATTGATGAGTACCAACCCCATTTGATTGTGACGGATGTGGCCATGCCCCAAATGGATGGCTATGCTTTTGTCCGCCTGGTGCGCCAACGACCGGCGTGGCGGCTTTTGCCGGTGATTTTTTTGTCGGCGCGGTCAGAAACCAGCGATCGCATTTTGGGCTATCAGATTGGGGGGGATGTCTATTTGCCTAAGCCGTTTGAGTTGCAGGAATTGGGTGTCGTTGTGCGGAGTCTGCTAGAACGGTTGCAGATGATTGAACGGGAATGGCGATCGCGGGAGTTAACCCCTTTAACTGCGGCCAATTCGCGGGAAGCTAACCAGCGGCTGGGTGCGAATGCGGCGGCCTCTGCGCCTGAGCTAGACTTTACCGAGCGCGAAAAAGATGTTTTAATTTTGGTGGCAGAAGGATTATCCAATATTCAGATTGGCGATCGCTTGCACCTCAGCCCCCGCACCATCGAAAAATACGTCAGTAGCCTCCTGCACAAAACCAATACGAGCAACCGATCAGAACTATTGCGCTTTGCCGTCGATCGCCACCTGGTCTAAGCCGCTGTGACAATCAGCCTAAAGTTGTTGCTGAACAAAACTGAGTAATCCAGCACAAGCATCTTCGAGCAGCGTAATCACCTGATCAAACCCGGCTGGCCCGCCATAGTAGGGATCGGGCACTTCCTTGAGGGTATGCTGGGTACAAAACTCGCACATGAGTTTGACTTTGTTGGGATAATGACCTGCCGGATCGAGGTGAGCAATGGCCTCAAAATTATCTCGATCCATCGCCAGGATCAAGTCAAAGCGTTCAAAGTCCTGTGCTGTAAATTGCCGTGCTCGCCCTTGCATTGCAATCCCTCGCCGTTGGGCAGCAGCAGTCATCCGGCGATCGGGGGGTTCACCAATATGATAGGCCGAGGTGCCAGCGGAATCACAGACCACTTGCCCAACCAACCCCTCTTTTGCCAGGAGATGATTCATGATGTTTTCTGCCGAGGGTGAGCGACAAATATTCCCCAAACAGACGAAGAGCAGGCGATATGGCATGGGCGCAGACACAATTGGCAGCAACAATTGACGAATTGACGGCAAACAGTAATAGCAAGGTCAAGCGCAAGACGGGGAAGGTCTGCGGCAAAGAAAAATTTTGGCGATCGCCAGACACCGCAAAATCGGGGATAGGTTCCCCGATCGCGCAGCCAGTCAGACAACGGCGGCCTACATACCAGGGAGGTTTAGCCCACCGGTCAGCTCTTCCATCCGTTCCCGCATCGTAGCAGTGGATTTGTTGTAGGCATCTTTCATGGCCGCCGCGACCACATCGGACAAAACTTCCGCCCCTTCGTTCAGGGCTTCTGGGGCGATCGTCACCCGGATTGGCTCCTGGTTGCCACTGAGCACAACCTTCACCAGCCCATTGCTGGCTTCTCCTTCGATTTCCATTTGCTCAAGCTCTTCCTGGAGTTTTTTGGCTCCGGCTTGAACCTCCTGTGCTTTCTTAAAGGCTTCGGCTAATTCTTTCATTTTGCCTAGCCCAAAACCAAATCCTTGTCCTTGTGACATAACAAAACCGATAAGGTAAAGGTGCAATACAAACTACAGTTGCCTTATTATGACACTGCCGTACCCGGATGCTTAACTTTTGTGAATCCGGTTAGGGTTAGGGGCGATCGCCCAACCGGGCACAACCAGAGAGAAACAGTCTAGATCGGTTGAAATTCACCCAGAATCCGCACTTCTGGCTCCAGCCAAAGCCGCCACTTTGACTCCACTTCCCGCTGGGCCAGCCGGATCAATTGAAAAATGTCGCTGGCGGTGGCACTGCCACAATTCAAGATGAAATTGGCATGGCGCTGGGCAATCTGGGCACCCCCGATCTGGTAGCCCTTGAGGCCCGCTTGTTCAATCAGCCAGCCAGCGGCATGTTGGCCTGGATTCCGAAACACACTGCCACAACTGGGCATGTGGTATGGCTGGGTGGTACGGCGATGGTTAAGATGCTGACTGGTTGCGGCGGTGACGATCGCCGGATCAATCCCCGCTTGAAGCTGGAAGGTAGCCTGAGTCACGAGCCATTGTTTACCTTGTAGCCGCGAGGTGCGGTAAGCATAATTTAGATCTTCGGGAGTCAATACTTGGGTCGTCCCGTTCGGCAATAGCACCGTCACGCGAACCAAATGCTCCGCCGTGCAGCCACCATGCGCCCCGGCATTCATCACCACAGCCCCGCCCACAGTGCCCGGAATGCCAACAGCCCACTCCAACCCGCTTAAACCCCGTTCTGCTGCTTGCCATGCCAGACGAGGCAAGGGTTCGCCAGCGCCCACTGTGACCAGGCCTGTTTCGCGATCGAAGGTGCTTTGGCGCAACCGCCGGGTGCCAATGACAAGACCGGATAAGCCGCGATCGCTAATTAGCAGATTAGAACCAGCACCCAATAACGTAATTGGTAAATCATTGTGCTGTGCCCAAGCAAAACTAGCTTCTAGCTCCGTCAACGTGCGCGGAGCCACGTACCACTCAGCCGGGCCACCAACGCGAAAAGAAGTAAGCTGAGCCAGGGGAATTTTGGCTTTGACCAGGCAATCCGTCCCTGGTAGGCGAATGGCATTGGCAGCAACAGTGGTATGGGGCCGTGATGCAGAGTTAAGGACTGCTCCAGGAGCCACAATCTTAGGTGAATCGTATGAAAGAGTCATGGTTGCGCTACTAACGGGGAGTTGCCCTTTTGCCGCATGAGAAAAACCGACGGGAAAAGGGTTGACAGCAAGTTGGTGAGTTTGCGAGATGATCGCGGCAAAGTTACAACCGCGATGGGTCAAGTTTAAGCGTGATTTCGCCAGTGGTGCGAAAGATCTTGCTCGATTTCTTGAAATACTGCCATAACCTCAGGAATGATTTGGTTGAGGTTACCTGCACCCAAAAACAAAGCAATATCTCCTGGCTGCAAGGTTTGAATCAGCAATTGGCTGACTGCCGCCAGCGAGGGTGCGTAGAAAACCTGATCTTGCCGTTGGGCGATCAATTGGGCAACAGTCTCTCCGCTGAAATTTTCAGGGTTTGCTTCACCAGCACTGTAGATATCACTGAGAATAACGACATCAGCGGCGGCAAAAGACCGAGCAAATTCTTCTAAAAATGCCTGGGTTCGACTGTAACGGTGGGGCTGAAAAATAGCCACTAGCCGCTGGCGAGAGGGGGTCGCACCATCTTGCAATTGCAGCCGTGCTGCCGCTAAGGTAGCCTGGAGTTCGCTGGGATGATGGGCGTAGTCGTCAATAAACAAAATGTTGTTGTGTTCGCCTCGGCGTTCCATCCGGCGACGGGCACCCTCGAAGGTGGCGATCGCCCGCGCAATAGTGGGGAAATCGAGGCCAACCAGACGGCCCACCGCCACCGCCGCCAGGGTATTACTCAAATTGTGTGGCCCCAACAGTTTGGTATCAAGTCGGCCCAAAATTGCGCCCCGCTCCCAAATCCGTGCCGTTGTGCCATCCGCCCGATAAGAAACACAATCGGCCGTGTAGGTAGCACCGGAATCGGGTTGTAAACTATAGGAGATAGTCGGTTGGATGTGCTCCTTCACATTGGCACAATCCCAGCAGCCAATAAGGGCTTGGCAATTACCAGCAAAGGTTTGGAACGTCTCAATGACTTCTTCCAGGCTGTTGTAGTGGTCGGTGTGATCCAGTTCGATGTTGGTGATGATGCCAATGGCAGCGACCAATTTCACCAGGGAACCGTCTGACTCATCGGCTTCGGCTACAAGATGCTGGCCTTGTCCAATCCGGGCATTGCCCTGCCAAGTGCTGACTTCGCCGCCAACGACAATGGTGGGGTCAACCTCAGCCTTCACTAATAAATGGCCAATCAAGCTGCTGGTGGTGGTTTTACCATGAGTCCCCGCGATCGCAATGCCTTGGTATTCCCGCATCAACCCCGCCAACACGTCAGATCGATGCCAGATCGGGCAGCCCAACGCCTGCGCCGCTTGGTATTCGGCATTATCTGCATGAATCGCTGTAGAACAGATTACCTGGGGTAACGTTGCCGTCGGAGCGACTGGCTCGGCAACGCACACTGCGGTTTGGGGCGCGGCGATCGCCAATGGTGAACCATTGGGCTGCTGCCGAAAAAATTCCAAGTTGAGCGGGTCTTGATTCCAGAAAATATGGACACCATTTTCTTGGAGCCGTTGGGTAATGTGGCTCAAGCGCAAATCTGACCCCGACACCGGCAAGCCGCGCCTTGCCAAAACATAAGCCAGCGCCGACATCCCGATTCCACCCACACCCAGGAAATGAAACGGTCTACCGCTGAAATCAACGGAATTGGACATCGTAGGATCCTCACAAACCACACCAATATCACGCGCTATCATATCAGGAATTACCTTTTCGGCATACAAATAGGCTATAAATCTGACCAGAATCGAGTCTCAATCAAATAGACTTGCATGCTCAACTTCTAGCCATTCGCCAACGAATTCAAACTGTTATATCATCTCGATACAATATGCACTGTTAACTTCTAACTTCAACCCCCAAAACTAACTAAAACCAACGGCTGGACAACAGCTTAATGCCCCTGAAACAACGCTGCCATCGGCGGCCCTGCCGGATCAGAGCAGTCGTTCTGGGGGACAAAAGTGCCGCTTTAGTACAGTTGTCGGTTCGGCCTCGCACCGCCCCCAAAAAGCGCATCGAAGCACGGCTTCACCAAAGTGTAATCAGCCGGGTTTGTGCAGATCCCACTGTCAACTGATAACCTGAGTTCTGACAAGAGAAAGTAGATACAGCCCGCTCTTGCTCATTTCTGCGGGCAGAGCACCGGAATGCCGCCAGCGATCGCCGCCTCAGCCACACTCCGGGGTATCTCAACGGTCATCACCTTTCAGTAGCCCATCAAGCTTTGTGAATGCGGTCACACCACAGAAAATTGGGATTTTTGGCGGGGCATTTAACCCACCCCATTTAGGACACTTGATACTCGCAGAAACAGCCCTGGATCAGTTTGCCCTGCATCAAGTTCTCTGGCTGCCCACCTACCACCCCCCCCACAAACCAGCCCCTGCCCACACCTTCTCAGACCGCTGGGAAATGGTGCAGCGAGCGATCGCCCCCCATCCACAATTTGTAGCCTCCGACCTAGAACAGCAGCTAGGCGGCATCTCCTATGCCCACCGCACACTCCAAACCCTCACCACCCAAAATCCCCACACCGAGTGGTACTGGCTCCTGGGGGCCGATGCCTTTCAAACCCTGCCCCACTGGCAACATAGCCACACCCTAATGGCCCAATGTACCTGGCTTGTCGCCCCCCGATCGCCCACCGCCCCCAACCCGCCACCAGCCCCCCGCCCCGCCCCCAGTTGCCGCTGGCACACCCTCGCCATGCCCCCCGTCGGCATCTCCTCCAGCCTGATCCGCCACTATTGCCAAACCGGGCGATCGCTCCGGTATCTCCTCCCCGACCCCGTTAGACACTACATCCAAACCCATCAGCTCTACCAAACACCCCCACCCCACCCCATCAATGAACCCACCTTATAGATATACCCACACAAATAACAAACCCAAATAACACCACGCCACCCCCTCAAACAGCCCTCAATTTGGAAAACTGACACCCAGTTGTATAGCCACTCGCCGTACAAAAAAGCTGACCTGCCCCCCAGCAACTCACCGTCGCAACGCCTCTACGACTGCCATTCAGCTTCCCAGCCAGAATTGTTGCGTACCGATCCCCTTGCACCGTATGATTCCTATATCGACTATCGACTAGGTATTTATCTACAGAGGGCAAGACGCAGTGATTAGAGTAGCGATTAACGGCTTTGGACGGATCGGACGTAACTTCATGCGGTGCTGGTTGGGTCGAACCGATAGTCAACTCGAAGTAGTTGCTATCAATGACACCTCTGACCCCAGAACCAACGCACACCTGCTTCGCTACGACTCGATGCTGGGCAAACTAGACGACAGCGTTGAAATCAGCGCCGACGACAACAGCATTACCGTTAACGGCAAGGTCATCAAATGTACCTCTGACCGGAACCCTGAAAATCTTCCGTGGAAAGAGTGGGGCATTGATCTCATTATTGAAGCTACAGGTGTCTTCGTCAGCAAAGAAGGCGCATCTAAACATATTAATGCGGGCGCTAAAAAAGTATTAATCACCGCACCGGGCAAAGGCAGCGATGTCGGCACCTATGTCGTCGGGGTCAACCACCACGAATACGACCACAGCAAATTTGACGTTATCAGCAATGCAAGCTGCACCACCAACTGCCTCGCCCCGATCGCCAAAGTCATCAACGACAACTTCGGCATCATCAAAGGCACCATGACCACCACCCACAGCTACACGGGTGACCAGCGGTTATTGGATGCCAGCCACCGCGATTTGCGACGGGCACGGGCCGCAGCCATGAACATTGTCCCCACCTCCACCGGGGCCGCCAAAGCCGTTGCCTTAGTCTTGCCAGAACTCGCTGGAAAACTCAACGGGATTGCCTTGCGGGTACCTACCCCCAACGTCTCCGTTGTTGACCTTGTGGTTCAAGTCGAAAAGCCGACGATCGCCGAGCAAGTCAACGATGTGCTCAAGAGCGCCGCAGAAGGCTCCATGAAAGGGATTTTGAAATACTGCGATCTCCCCCTAGTTTCGGGCGACCACGCAGGTACCTTCGAGTCTTCCATCATCGACTCCGCCCTCACAATGGTCATGGGTGGCGATATGGTGAAAGTCGTCGCCTGGTATGACAACGAATGGGGCTACAGCCAACGGGTGGTTGACCTGGCTGAAACCGTGGCGCAAAAGTGGGCAGCCTAACCCAACCTGGGTTGACTCAAACCGCCAGATAGCGTGCTGTTTGCGCCTCCACAACGCAACGCACCCACAGGCAAACGGCAAGAGTCAACAGCGATGGTCAACTAAAGATTGCGATTAAAACAAGTGATTGCGTTAGGGCAGGCCGTCGGGTCTGCCTTTTTTTGTGGGAAGGTTTTGTAGGCGCTTTAGCCACGGGAGGTAAATTGGCCAATCTAGCCTTTCAGCAATCTGAACGCAGCGACCAGGCAGTTTTCAGCGGTGCTACCCCACAAAAGACCATGCTTGGCCCCTGAGTAGACCACGGTTGGGAGATACCTCAAGGAAAATTGCGGTAAGACGTAAAAATACGAACTGAAGCGGCCCTAATCGCCTAAAGCGATCGCCCCCAGGCCGCAAATTTGCGGAGAACTTGCCCCCCAAAAATTTAGTTGATAGCAAAGTCGCTGCACCACCCTCCGCTAAAATCCTGATTTCGTAGAAAAACCATCTAGCCATCGGCAAAATGCTTCTGTAGCAGTACAGATGGCCGCAACCGCCCCGCCCCCAAGCGACCAGTAAAGATGAAGGAATGCAACAGCAGCAGGCGATAGCAGGCTTTTTCCTGCCCCTTCTTAAAGCCTTGATAAAACTCATCTAGCCCCGGCGCTTTTATCAAAGAAAGTATTCATACTTAGTGATGTAGACCTTCAAAGCTTCCCACAAACGGAAGTTCTTCTTATGAAACTAATGCATCTCTTCACCGCGTTTGGTTTCCTGACTGCTGGCCTCGTGATGACTGGCTCCCCTGCAACCGCCTTCTCCTTCACGACCAACTTCACCGCTACAAATACCGCCGCTGGGCAACCGGATCCCACTCGTGATATTTTGTTGGACTCCGTAACTCTGGGCAATGGCAGCACCCTGAGCCAATTTTCCTTGGTGAATTCCGCCCAAATCATCCACAACGATCTTTGGACCGGTGGTAACACTGGCGCGGCCAGTTCAGAACGGGGCGATCGCGCCTCTGGTCTTGCCCAAGAAGTCGCTACAGATGCGTCGATCGCCACCAGCCTGGGCAACCGCAACTTGAACAACATCATCGACACCGAAGACAGCGGCGCATTCAAGATGAACGTCTTTTTTGAATCTGCCGTTTCGAGCCTATTTTTCTGGGAACGGGGCATGAACAGCGATCTCTCCGTCCAGGCGATCGACCAAAGCGGCAACCTCTTGGGTAGCTTGTTCCGCATCAATCGCAACCTCTGGCAGAGCGCAGGCTACGGCATTAATACAACCGAAATCAACGACACCCAAGCCGTCGGCTCCTGGGGGTTGAACCTGAGCGATCTCGGAGTGAGTGGCCCCATCTTTGGGTTGCAACTCAGTGCCGATGCCTCCAGCAATGGCCCCGACTTCAAAGTCGCCGGTTCTTCCGCCGCCGTCCCTGAACCCACCACAATGGCAGGCTTGGCCCTGGCGGGTGCTGGTCTGGCCGCCGCCCGCCGCCGGAAAGCAAAAGCCTAAACACATCGACATGGCATGGGTTGGCCCGCTAGCTGCTGTTGCGAATTCACAATCGCCACGCACCGCGATCGCCCCGCCCACTGGGGTTAGACTAGGCTAATCTGCTGATTCATACTCAAAACTCAAATCACCCTTTCCCCTTGGCCCTTGTGGTTGAGGGTTTTTTGCTACTGAGTTGAAGATGACACATCAAAAGTACGAAATTTCCAACCCCCTTCTATCCCAAAAGTCAGAAGTATTCCCTGGCATTGTCAACTAAGTTAGTGCTGAAGGCCGGAAAAGTTGAGTTGCTGCGATCGCCCAATCAACTCTTGGTTCAGATTGATCAAGAACTGATCCGCTGGTTGCATGGCTAGCAGCAAAAGAGAACTTTAGGAGAAAATCATCATGCCTCACAATCAATATCAATCCATCATTGATGCCGCCATTCGGTGTGCCTACGAGTGCGAACACTGTGCCGATGCCTGTTTAGGCACCATGCCAGAGTGCGCCCGTCTTTGCCGCGACTGTGCAACCATGTGCTGGACTGTGGCCAGTTTTACGAGCCGTAGCTCACGATTTATCCCGCAAGTGGTACGCTCTTGCATTGAGATTTGCCAAGCCTGTACAAACGAGTGCAAAAAACACGATAACGAGCACTGCCAAAACTGTGCCCATGCCTGTCATCAAGCTGTTGAAGCATATCGTAAAGTGGTCAGTGTCGCAGGAGTCGCCTAATATCAGAACCTTGCTTTTGACCATGTGATTTTTTGAACGCCTGATTATCTCGGCTCAAACCGTTTGGCCCATAGGGTGCCGATCGCATTAGCGCCCTGCAAGGTAGCCCCAGGCCAATCGGGGGAGTTGATACGGTAACAAATAATCTGCAACAGCACAAGCGGTAAATTGTTGCCTAGACAGACTAGGAACTGCGTGATGCGGTGGGGCTGAGTGAGTCTTACCCATCGCGCCTTTCATGCTTTAAAGAGAATTTTTAAACTTCTTCATGTTTACCGCTTGACTCTCCAGTGAACTAGATAGTTCACCATAGGAATGTCGCAATCGAGCGGTTTCAAACATGACTGTTCAACGCTTGGGGCTTGACTACGCTAGCCCAGTTTTGGGATGCGCGATCGCCAGAGCCAGTGCCGCGATCGCCCTGGGCACCCCCGTTCAAGCCAATGCCAGCCACCAGCACCAACGGCCCATTGCCCCCTGTGGCAGCACCCAACCCGCCACGCCGGAAGTCGGCTATTTCATCCTTTAGGAGACTCCAATGGAAAACACAACCCTAAAACTCAGGGGCATGAGTTGTGCCTCCTGTGCTCACAACATTGAGGACGCAATTCGGTCTGTGCCTGGAGTAACAACTTGCAACGTCAATTTCGGTGCAGAACAGGCCGCCGTTGCCTACGATCCACGCCAGACCGATGTGGCCGCCATCCAAGCTGCTGTTGATGCCGCTGGTTATACTGCCCTGCCGCTGCAAAACGATGGATTGGCCCCGGAAGACGATGCCGAACGGCGCGATCGCCAAGCCGAAAATCAAAAACTCGTCCGGCGGGTGTGGGTCAGTGGTAGCATCAGCGCCATCCTGGTGATTGGCTCCTTGCCTGCCATGATCGGCCTCCCCCTGCCCTTCATCCCCATGTGGTTGCACGATCCCTGGTTTCAACTGGTGCTAACGGCTCCAGTGCTTTTTTGGGCCGGGAACGGATTTTTTATCAACGCCTGGAAAGCCCTAAAGCGCCATACCGCCACGATGGATACCCTGGTGGCGGTGGGCACAGGCACCGCCTATCTCTATTCGCTGTTCCCTACCTTGCGCCCCCAGTGGTTTATCGATCAGGGCTTGCGACCAGACGTGTACTTTGAAGCCGCAGCGGTCATCATTGCGTTATTGCTGCTCGGACGCTTACTGGAAAACCGGGCCAAAGGGCAAACCTCAGAAGCCATTCGCAAACTGATGGGCTTGCAAGCAAAAACGGCCCGCGTTATCCGCCAGGGGCAAGCCGTGGATATTCCCATTGCTGAAGTGGTGCTGGGGGACATCATCCTGGTGCGGCCGGGGGAAAAAATTCCCGTGGATGGTGAAATTGTAGACGGCACTTCCACCATTGATGAGGCAATGGTCACGGGGGAAAGTCTCCCGGTGAAAAAGCATCCCGGCGATGAAGTGATTGGGGCCACCATTAACAAAACTGGGAGTTTTGAGTTTCGGGCAACCCGCGTGGGTAAAGATACCTTCCTGGCCCAAATCGTCAAACTGGTGCAGCAAGCCCAAGGCTCCAAAGCCCCGATTCAGCGCCTTGCCGATCAGGTAACGGGTTGGTTTGTCCCGGCGGTGATTGCGATCGCCATCCTCACCTTCATCCTCTGGTTTAACATCATGGGGAACGTCACAATGGCGCTGATTACCACCGTTGGCGTGCTGATTATTGCCTGCCCTTGTGCGCTGGGCTTGGCTACACCCACCTCCATCATGGTCGGCACGGGCAAAGGCGCAGAAAACGGCATTTTGATCAAAGGGGCAGAAAGCCTGGAGTTAGCCCATAAATTGCAGGCGATCGTGTTGGACAAAACCGGCACCATCACCCAGGGCAAACCCACCGTCACCGATTACCGCACCGTCCACGGCACCGCCAACCGCAACGAACTCCACCTCTTGCAGCTAGCCGCCTCAGTGGAACACAACTCAGAACATCCCCTCGCTGAAGCCGTGGTGCAATATGCGCAAACCCAAGGAGTCGAACTCGCCAAAGTACAGGCGTTTGAAGCAGTTGCGGGCAGTGGTGTCCAAGGCCAAGTGGCGGATCACGTTGTCCAAATCGGCACCCATCGCTGGCTTCAGGAGTTAGGCATTGAGACCAGTCCCTTGCAAGAACCGTGGGACAAACTGGAAACCTTGGGCAAAACGGTCATCTGGATTGCCGTCGATCGCCAGGTGGCGGGCATTATGGGCATTGCCGATGCCGTCAAACCCTCGTCGGTCAACGCCATTCGCACATTGCAAAGAATGGGCTTAGAAGTGGTGATGCTCACGGGCGACAATCAACGCACGGCCAATGTCATTGCGCGGGAAGTTGGCATCAATCGCGTCTTTGCCGAAGTGCGCCCCGACCAAAAAGCCGCAACCATTGCCACCATTCAAGCTGAAGGTAAAATTGTCGCGATGGTTGGCGATGGCATTAACGATGCGCCCGCATTAGCTCAAGCCGATGTTGGCATTGCGATCGGTACTGGCACCGATGTGGCGATCGCGGCCAGCGACATTACCCTTATCTCCGGCGATTTACACGGCATTGTCACCGCCATTCAACTCAGTCGCGCCACCATTCGCAACATTAAACAAAACCTGTTCTTTGCGTTTATCTATAACGTGGCCGGTATCCCCATTGCCGCTGGCATTCTTTATCCCATTTTCGGTTGGTTACTCAGTCCAATTATTGCCGGTGCAGCAATGGCCTTCAGTTCCGTTTCAGTTGTTACCAATGCTTTGCGATTGCGTCAATTTAAGCCAACTGGAAGCCGCTAGTCACCCAGGAAACTATCATGCTTAATCCCATTCTTTTTTTCAGCACATTAGTTGGAATTGGCTTCTTACTCGGTGTCATTTCAGGCACCATTCTCGGAATTATTTAGGAGCAAGGTAAATGTTTAAACAGTCTACAATGATAGGAAGCTTAACCGCCGTTGGCCTTGTCCTCGGCACCCTTTCAAGTGAAGCCTTGGGGCAAGCTCCGCCAACCACGCCAGCAGTTCCTCACCCTGACCATACGGAACAACCTGAAGCAAAGACACAGCCGGAAGCCCTCAACCAAACAGAACAATTCCAACAGATTGAACAACCCTTGTGGATCAAGGGAATCGTCACGGCAGGCGGCTTAGGGCTAATCAGTTTAGAACTTTGGTGGTTTCTACTGAGCAAACCCAAATCGCGCCAAGCCACAACCCAAGGAGAAATTCAAGAGATCACGATTACAGTGGATGGGGGCTATGAACCAAGCCAAATTGTGGTACAAACTGGGCGGTTAGTGCGCTTGAAATTCGATCGCAAAGATCCCAGCGGGTGTTTAGAAGAAGTGCGCTTGCCCGATTTCCACATCGCCCAGAATTTACCCTTAAATCAAGTCACCACGGTTGAATTCACACCCAATAAATCCGGTCGCTATGAATTTACTTGTGGCATGAATATGTTCCGAGGTGTGGTCGAGGTGCAAGCTGAAGCTTTAAACTCTACAGCGATCGCCTCTAATTTCACCCCAACCTCTTCCGCAGAAAGCTCAACCTAACAGCATAGAAAATAAGGGCAAAACTACCAGTTTATCTCGTTAGACTCTGGTGGTTTTACCCTCATTTTTGAAGTGAATCGTAAGGCAATTGCATTCATTTTCAATGGCTACAATTGCCCCGCGATCGCAAGCAGCCGTAAATACACTAGCTGAATTGTCTATGATCAATTACTTATGATCATGATTAGTATTAGCTAACACTTGCTCGGTCAGTTTGTCGGGCACCTCTTGCAAATGATCATAGGCCCAATTGAAAAAGCCAACGCCCATAGTGAGCGATCGCAACTCCACAATGAGATTATGCATTTCCGCCTGAGGAATGTGAGAGGTAACTTCATCCCACCCCATCCAATCGGGCTTCGTGTCATACCCCAAAATTTGGCCGCGCCGTCCACTAATCAACCGCAACACCTTGGAAGTAAAATCGTTGGGCACCGAAATCTTGACATTCAAAATCGGTTCCAGCAACGTCGGTTGACACTTCTGCAAGCCTTCTTGCATCGCAATCCGCGCCGCCTGCTTAAACGCCTGCTCCGAACTGTCTACACTGTGGTATGACCCATTCGTCAGCGTAACCGCCACATCCACCACCGGAAAGCCCAGCGGGCCATGATGCAAGTATTCCCGCACCCCATTTTCCACCGCCGGAATATATTGTTTCGGGACAACGCCACCCACAATTTTTTCGTTAAAACTGAAGCCCTCGCCCCGGCCCAAGGGTTGAATATTCAGGTAGACATCGCCAAATTGCCCATGCCCCCCGGTTTGCCGTTTGTACCGCCCGTGGATGTCGTTGGCAACTTTCCGAATCGTCTCTTTGTAGGGCACTTGGGGCGGATGAGCACTCATCGGTAGATTGTATTTACGATTGAGCCGATCCATCGCCACTTGCAAATGGATATCCCCCTGCCCCCACAGGATCACTTCGTGGGTATCGCCATGCTGTTCCCACGCAAGCGCCGGATCTTCATCCAACAGTTTGGTGAGCGCACTAGACAGTTTGACTTCATCACTGCGTTTTTCGGCAGCGATCGCCAGGGCAAAAACCGGAGCCAACTGTTCCGCCTTGGGTAACTCGTTGGGCAAACCCTCAGCACTCGTCGTCAGCGTATCCCCAGTTTTCACTCCATCCAAACGACCAAGAGCCACGATTTCGCCCGCATGAGCCTCGTGTAAACCCTGTTGCTGTTGCCCTGACAACCGATACACCCCCCCAACTCGTGTGCCGTTGAGGGTCATGCCATCCGTAATTTTGCCCTGCCAAATGCGGGCCAGCGAGAGTTTGCCCCCTTGAGGCGTGTAGTAAGTTTTGAGCACTTGGGCGAGGGGGCCATTGTCCGCATGGAGCGAAATGCCACGATGCTCGGCAGTCACTTCGGGGGCAGGAGCCTCGCGCAGCAATGCCTCCAGCAAAGGCCGCACCCCAAAATCGTTATCTGTAACACCAATGAAAACCGGCACGATCTGATCAGCGCCTAATTCCATTTTGAGGTCTTTGAGAATTTCTTCCTGGGGCGGTTCAATGTCCTCTAACAATTCTTCCAGCAAATGATCATCAAAGTCGGCCAAGATTTCCAGCATTTCGTTGCGAGCGGCTTTTTCCTGATCTTTGAGATCATCGGGCAGGGGCACCGGGTCGGCAGGGGCACCGGGATGGTAGTGATAGGCTTGCTCAGTGACGAGATCGATGAAGCCCACGAGCTTTTCGCCTACGCCGATGGGATATTGGTGGGCCACCAGGGGCCGACTCGACACTTTCTTGAGGGACTGGAGCACTTCGGTAAAGTCTACGTCGGCGCGGTCAATTTTGTTGATAAAAACTAAGTGAGGAATTTCCCAATCATCCAAGAATTTGAACAGCGGAGCCAGGGTTAAAACGCGATCGCTCACTGGTTCGCACACAATCACGGCAGCATCAACCCCGATCAGCGCGTTCAATGTTTCCTGAACAAATTCCACCGAACCGGGACAATCTAAAAACGTAAAACGAACGCCGCCATAGTCGGTACTGGCGGCGTTAATTTCTACACTCATCTGGCGATCGCGGGCTTCTGAAGCACTATCCCCCACGGTATTTTTGTCTTGAATTCTGCCTTTGCGGGTCGTGGCTCCACTGACAAATAACAAACTTTCCAAAAGTGTTGTTTTACCGCTGAGATAAGGCCCCACGATCGCCACGTTTCGGGTGCCAGAGACGACGTTTTCTTTCATAACAACCTCGCTAGTTAAAAACGAGAAAAACGTTAGCCAGCCAGAACTCAGCGGCTTCAGCCACAAGCGTTCTAGCCAGTCATTGAGCGGTCTAAAAGGCAACTAAACTGAATCGAACGGTTGCGGTTTAGAACCTACTTTTTGATTGTCATCTGTTTAGGGAATTACGGAACAAAATCGCAGCTTATCTTAAGACACGTTTGAATAAAGATTAAGGAACAAAACTAGATTTGGACTTTTGCTCGATTTACCACCCAATAATGCGCCTAAAACTTAATCAAAAAAAGTGAAGTTAAGTTTAGGTGATGCAGCATTTGGATATATCAATGGATAGCTAAATAGCAATCAGGATGGCCTGCCCAACTGGCTGTCGCTCGTAGGCTTGCGAACCGGGTGCTACCCGACGGCACGATTGCCGGAACCGAACGAGCAGAAGCTTTCGGTAACGGTTGGGCCACTCGGCAGTAAAATGGCGGGCAGGTTTGGAGGTTGATAGCACCAAGCCAGGGCAACGAACTGTGATGGCTCAGGCGTTTGGGGGATGGGCAGGGCCGCAGGCGATCGCCCCGCCTTGTTTTCAAGCCGCACCGGGCGATGAGTTACTTGCAGAAATGGCCTTGCGTGAGTAGAATCAACGCTCAAGCTCATCAGTTTTATACTTCAGTCAACTTATTCAACCTGAAAGAAGCAATCCGTTCGGCGGTTTAGGGGATTTTTCAATATGCTGGTTTTGCGGGGACAACAAAAATTGCGGCACGTGTGGGGACTGGCCCTGATGGGCATAGGCATTGCATTGAGTGGGCCAGGGGCGATCGCGGCTCCAGGGTTTAGCACCGCCCCAATTCCGGCGATCGCTCAGGCAACCCAGGCGGGACAATCGGCGGAAACCATTGTTAATCAGGGCTTACAGTATATCCAGCAAGGCAAGCTTGACCAGGCGATCGCGGCCTTTCAACAAGCCGCCCAGCTTGATCCCCAAATGGCCGCCGCGCACTACAATCTGGGACTGGCCCTCCGCCAAAAAGGCCAGCTCCAACCCGCCGCCAGCGCCTTTTACAAAGCCACCCAAGCCGATCCTCAATTTGCCCTGGCCTATGCCAATTTGGGGGCCGCCCTGCTGGAAGGAAACAACGTCGCCCAGGCAAGAGACTATCTTAAACGGGCCATTCAACTTGATCCCAAATTGGGACTGGCTCACTACAACCTAGGATTGGCGCTAGAACAGCAAAATGCTTATGCCCAGGCAGCAGTGGCCTTTCAGCAAGCGATGCAGCTCAGCCCATCGGCCCCGGAACCCGCCTATCACTTGGGGATGGCCTACCTTCAGCAAGGCAACCGCACCGAAGCCTCAGCCGCTTTTCAACAGGCAATTCGGCTTAATCCCCGCTATGCAGAAGCCCACTACAATTTGGGTTCTATCCAGTTTCAGCAGGGCCAACTGGAGCAGGCGTTAGGTTCTTTCCGCAAATCCGCTGAGGCCAATTCCAACTATGCCAATGCGTATTACGCCGCAGGGCTGGTATTTCTTAAGCAGGGCAAGATGAAAGATGCCCAAGTGTTGTTGAAGTATGCCCAAGATCTCTACACGAAGCAGGGCAATGCTGCCTGGGCCACTAAAGCCGCGCAGCAGTTACAAAAGGTCAGCACTGGCGGGCAATAGCAAACACGAAGAAGTTGGGTAAGGGGCGATCGCGTTAGCCGCAGAGCGCCCTTAAAAATTGCCCCTTAAAAATTGCTCTAAAAGAACGAATCTAAGTCCAGGGCTTGGGAACCGCCTTGTTCAAGTTGCACCAAAATTTGGCCCAATTGCACCCAGATCAGCAGGGAAATGATCGCCGTCATCGGAATCGCAATCAAATAAGCCAGGGAAGAAGGAAACCCAAAGACAGTCATCCCCGACGACAAAAAGACGCAAGAGCCGATCGCAATGCCCAAGAACGGCAGGATCAACTCTGGCCCTTGTAAGATGGCTAAGGCCCGGGTGGAGCGGGTTTTTGACCAACTTTGCACCGATTGCTTGAGGACAGCGCTGAATGCGGCTCCCGATGTCATGCTGGCGAGTAAGGCTGCGAACAGCAGAAAATAAGGCGGCTCAGGAAAGTAGTACATTCAGGTGTATCCGTGCTCTTTTCATAAGTCTTTACAATCAACATACACTGTTTTGGGGTGGATTCCTGCGCGAGTTGCGGATTTACTCCCGTGGCGGGCCATTGGCTAGGTTGTTGATCGGGAGGTCCTGCCCTTGTTGCACGACCTGGCGGCATTAAATTCATTGAATTAACGGGAAAGAAGTGTAGCGATCGCCCTGGCGGATGAGCCATGATGGTGGGAGTTTGGCGGGTCTAGGCTAAACGGGGTCGATGTCATTAAGTGCGGTTACGCCGTGAAGCGATCGCCAGCAGGGGTTGGCGCAAAGCAGATTCGGCAGGGCTGCGATCGGCCCGATTGCCCAGTCGTCCAAGTCATATTCGTCGAAATCATAGTTGTCCAGTCATACGTGGTGAGGTTGCGATGGAAATCGGAGTGCCCAGGGAGACGAAAGACCAGGAGTTTCGGGTGGGGCTGAGTCCGAATAGTGTGCGGGCACTTGCCGACCAGGGCCATGCGGTGTTTGTCGAGACGACGGCTGGAGTGGGGGCGGGTTTTACGGATGCCGACTATACCGAGGCTGGGGCAACCGTGGTGCCTGGGGCACAAGCCGCGTGGGAACAGGATTTGGTTGTTAAGGTCAAGGAACCACTGCCACCGGAATATGGCTTTTTGCGGAAAGGGCAGATGGTGTTTACTTATCTCCATTTGGCTGCCGATCGCGATTTGACGGAGTGTTTGTTGGATTCTGGGGTGACGGCGATCGCCTATGAAACCGTGGAGTTACCCGATCGCCGCCTGCCCCTGTTGATGCCCATGAGCATCATTGCGGGTCGCTTGGCCGTACAGTTTGGGGCGCGGTATTTGGAACGGCAGCAGGGTGGACGCGGTGTATTGCTGGGGGGCATTCCGGGGGTAAAACCGGGTCATGTGGTGATTTTGGGTGGCGGTGTCGTTGGGACTGAGGCCGCACGCATGGCGATCGGTTTGGGTGCCCAGGTGACGATTTTAGATGTCAGCGTGGAGCGGTTGGCCTATCTGGAAACGCTGTTTGGTTCGCGGGTGCAGTTGTTATATAGCAATACGGCCCAACTTGAGGCGGTGGTACCCGATGCAGATTTGTTAGTGGGAGCCGTCTTGATCTTGGCCCGGAAAGCCCCAACCCTGGTGACGCGGTCTTTGGTTCAGCAAATGCGCCCTGGTTCGGTCATTGTGGATGTGGCGGTGGATCAGGGGGGCTGCATTGAAACCGTGCGGCCCACGTCCCATTCCCACCCCACCTATACAGATGAAGGTATTGTTCATTATGGGGTACCCAACATGCCTGGAGCAGTTCCCTGGACGGCCACGCAAGCGTTGAACAACAGCACCTTGCCCTATGTTTTGCAATTAGCCAATTTTGGTTTAGCGGCGTTGGACAAAGATCCGGTTTTGGCGAAGGGGTTGAATGTGCAAAACCATCACCTGATTCATCCGGCGGTGCAGTCGGTGTTTCCCGATTTGGTGCGGTAAGGCGGGGAGGGGCGATCGCCTTTGAGACTGAACTTCTGGTTACAGACGAGAGCCGGGACGCTGGTTAATCGTCCCTAGCCCTCACCGGACAAGCGGAACCTAAGTTTTAGTTAGGCGATCGCCAGTTCTGCTTGAATATCCTGGCAATAAGCTTCATACACGCCATCCAGAAATTGCCACAGAGCAGTAGCCGCAGTCTTGGCCGCTGCCAGGGCTTCGGCCTGTTGAGCCGGGGTTTGGGCGTGGGCTTCGATTAACTGCATTTCCGCCTCAGAGTGATGTTCATCGGCAGCTTGATGCACGCTGAAGAAACGATAGTCACTGGCTTCGGTCATGCCATAGAACCGTTGCAACCCGTCAATTTTGGTCGTCGCCACAGCGGGAATCTGCGACTCGTAGGCATACAATGCGGCTAAACCAGCGGTAAAGTGCGAGTTGAGGCAAACACTGCGGAAAGTATCAATCAGGTTTTGGGTCGTGGGTAAAGCGGCAGTTTCCGTCAGTTCTGCCTCCGTTGCGCCCAGGGCCACCGCAAACCGTCGCCACAGTTCCGGGTGGTTTTGGCTGCCCCGCTCTTCCTCGATCAAATTTTCGAGCAAGATTTGCCGAGCGGCGATCGAGGTACCAACGTGAGGGGTATTGAAGTGGACAGCACTCACATAGGTGGGAAACGCGAGCACATTTTGGAAATACTGAATGGCGTAGTGCTTCAAATGGTCGCGGGTCAGTTTACCTTCTGTCCAAGCTACATAAAACGGGTGCTTGAGCAGATGCTTTTCTTCAACAATGGCTTGCAACTGTTCACGAAGCGCCATGAATCCTCCAGTGTTTGGGATAAGGTCAATGGATGAATGGTAGTACCATTTCACCAACGATACGCAAAAATGGGCCGATTTGGAATCATCTCGACCCAAGAATCCCTACGAGATGGCTTTGGTGGTCGTGGATTTAGTGGATGCCTTTTTCGCGGCTGTTTTGGTGGTGGTGCGCTTGGTGGTGCGCTTGGGTTTTTCCTCTGCACCCTCGGCTGCGTCCTCCGTGGGTTCAGCCGCTTTGGCTGTGCTGGCCTTCGTGGATTTTGTGGATTTTGCTTTGGTGGTCGATTTTGTCGTTTTTGTGGTGGATTTAGTCGATTTGGCAGCGGTTTTGGCGGATTTGCCCTTACCGGATTTTTTGGTGCTGGCTTTGGCCGCGATCGCCTCTAATGCCAGTTCCAAAGTCATCCCTTCCACGGTTTGGCCCTCTGGCAAAGACGCATTGACCTTACCGTACTTGATATAGGGGCCATAGGGGCCATCGTAGATATTGATCGGGGATTCGTCGTCAGGATGGGCACCCAACTCCCGCAGGGGTTTCGCCGCTGCCCGCCGTCCACGGGTGGCCTTGGGTTCCGCGAGAATGGCCAACGCCCGTTCTAAGTCAACCGTCAGCACATTATCCCCAGCTTTGAGCGATCGATATTCCTTGCCTTCCTTGCCCTGGTCATGGACGATATAAGGGCCAAACCGACCTAACCCCGCCTGGATCTTGCAGCCCGTCTCCGGGTGCATCCCCAACAAGCGCGGCAGCGACAGCAAACCCACCGCCATCTCCAATGTGACATCATCAATCCCCGTACCTTTGGGCAAAGAGGCCCGTTTGGGTTTGGGGTTGTCGTCCGTCACTTCGCCGAGTTGCACGTATGGCCCATAGGCACCGATCAGCACAAAAATGGGTTCGCCCGTTTCGGGATGCAAGCCCAATTTCTCTGGCCCTTCGGTTTTTTGGCGCAGAATTGTTTGAACCTGATCGGGATCAAGGTCAGACGGCGTGAGGTCTTTGGGGATGGAAGCTTTGACTGGGCCTTCTTCTCCATCCACTTCAAGAAAAGCACCATAGCGCCCGATCCGCACTTTGGCGGCAATGTTGTCCAGGTCAATTGTGCGCGCCTCGGTGGGGTCAATTTGGCTCTCCTGCTCTTTGACTTGGGTATCCAGGCCCGCATCGCCTAGATAAAACTCTTTCAAATAAGGCAGCCAATCGGCTTCTCCGGTGGAGATGTGATCCAGGGTTTGCTCCATCCGCGCGGTAAAACTGGTATCGACCAATTCGGGAAAGTGCTTTTCGAGGAGAGTTGTGACGGCAAAGGCGGTGAACGTAGGCACCAGGGCATTCCCCACCATTTGAGCATAGCCGCGATCGATGATGGTGCCGATGATGCTGGCGTAGGTGCTGGGCCGTCCGATGCCTTCGCTTTCCAGGGTTTTGACCAGGGATGCTTCGGTGTAGCGGGCGGGGGGTTGGGTTTCGTGGCCGATCGCCTCCAGATTGCGACAAGCCGGAGTATCGCCTACGCGCAAAGTCGGCAAAATGACCTCCTGGTCTTCGATCGCCGCATCGGGATCATCTGACCCTTCCACATAGGCCCGGAAAAAGCCAGGGAAATCAATCCGCTTGCCGCTGGCCCGAAAGCCGGCATCGTCCACCTGAATTTGCACGGTGATGTTGGTTTGGCGGGCTTCCGCCATTTGGGTGGCAACGGTTCGCTTCCAGATCAGGTCATATAGCCGCAATTCCCGATCTTTCAGGCCCGTTTCTTTGGGCGTGCGAAAGTTGCTCCCCGCCGGACGAATCGCTTCGTGGGCTTCCTGGGCACCCTTGGCCTTGGTGGAATACTGGCGGGGTTGGGGACTCAGGTAATCACTGCCGTACTTGGTTTCGACGCACGATCGCGCCGCTGCGATCGCCTGTTGCGACAAGTGCACCGAGTCCGTCCGCATGTAGGTGATATACCCTTGCTCATACAGACTTTGGGCCACGCGCATCGTGTCACGGGCCGATAGTCCCAGTTTTCGGTTGGCCTCTTGCTGCAAGGTCGAGGTGGTAAATGGCGGGGAAGGTTTGCGGGTGACGGGCCGTTCTTCCAACTCCGCCACTGTCCAGGGGCGATCGCGAATCCGTGCTTCCAAGGCTCTCGCTTCCGCCTCGCTGAGTAGCACCACATTCCGGCCTGCTGTGACCTGCCCCGTGGCCTCATCAAAGTCGCTCCCGGTGGCCACCTTGACCCCACCCAGGTTCACCAGTTTAGCCTCAAATATCCCTTTGGCCTCCGGGGTGTCGCCCACAGCTTCCAAGGTCGCTTTCAAATCCCAATAGCTCCCCTTGCGGAAGGCCCGCCGCTGCCGTTCTCGCTGCACCAACAGCCGCACCGAGACAGATTGCACCCGCCCAGCCGACAGCCCAAAAGCAATTTTTTTCCACAATAGGGGCGATAACGTATAGCCCACCAGGCGATCGAGAATTCGGCGGGTTTCCTGGGCGCGGACTAGGCGTTCATCCACTTCCCGACAGTTTTGAATGGCTTCCTGAATGGCTTCCTGGGTAATTTCGTGGAAGACCATGCGCTTGGTCGGCACTTTGGGTTGCAAGAGTTGCAGCAAGTGCCAGCTAATGCTTTCCCCTTCCCGGTCTTCGTCAGTTGCCAGAACTAGCTCATCCGCCTGCTTCAGCGCCTCTTTGAGTTCTTTGACGATCTTCTTTTTATCTTGCGGGACAATATATAGTGGCTCAAAGTTCTCCTCGACATTGACTCCTAACTGTGCCCACTTTTCGCCCTTGACTTTTGCCGGGATATCACTTGCGGATTGGGGCAAATCACGAACATGGCCCATCGACGCTTCTACCCGATAGCTAGAGGGCAGGTAATTGCGGATCGTGCGGGCTTTGGTGGGAGATTCAACAATAACAAGGGTTGACATGGACTTTCTTTCGTTAAGAATCAGCAGAAGCTAGCAACCATTTTCTTCAGGTTAGCCTGTCAGAGGAGCGGGCGATCGCACCGGGGCCACAATTTCTTCAAGGGACTGGTTGATTGGAGGTGATTAAAACCGATGGGTTGATCGATAACTTAGACAATTTCATCGCCAAATAATCTAAACAAATGCTAAATAAATCTTTTTTAGTCCATTAATGAACCAACCTTATTTGATTATTGCAACCGATCGCACCCACCAATTTCAAGTTGGCTTTGGGTCAACTCACCGCTCAGATCTGGGTAACTGGCGCGATCGCCCGCCTCCAGCCGCCGCACCAACTGGCGATGCCTATATCCAGGGTGCCTTAGAACCGTCTTAATCGCTATCTACGGCAGATTTCAAGCAAATTCAAGAAAACGACACAATTGCGATCGCCCATTTGAAGCCATGAGTTGCCCTGAGCTTAACCTGAATCTTGGTTCAGGCGGTGCAATAAGTGACAATTGAGGGTTTTCAATTGACGGAATAGAGCAAACGAAATTCATCCGGCGACATAAGGCCAGCCAAGACAACGGATAAAATCTACCAATTCAAAAAACTGGATTGTTGCGGGGATTTCCGCAACTGCGGGGTAGAATCCCAGTTACACTGTTTTCGGGATACTTTTCGCTGGTTTAACAATGTTATCTTTTGTTAAAGTTATCTGCTGTTAAGGCATCGCTATCCCCCTTAGCCATTGCATCGTATACAACATCGTCGGACGAGGATTCATGGATTTAGCCAGTCTCGCTGCCCAGTTAAACACGGGAGTCATTACCCCTGAATTGGTGGTTACTGCGACTTTGCTTATCGTGATTGTGGGCGATTTAATCGTGGGTCGTACGGCCTCTTCCCGCTGGACACCCTACCTGGCGATCGCTGGGTTACTGGGTGCGGTTGGGTGTCTTTACTTCCAGTGGGATATCTCCAACCCCGTTTCATTTACTGGGAGTTTTACAGGAGATGCCCTCAGTGTCGTCTTCCGAGGCATTGTCGCCTTATCCGCCGCCGTCACGATTCTCATGTGTGTGCGCTACGTGGAGCAATCGGGGACAGCTCTGGCAGAATTTATCGTGATTTTGCTGACTGCGACCCTGGGCGGGATGTTCCTTTCCGGCGCAAGTGAGCTGGTCATGATCTTCGTAGCCCTCGAAACCCTGAGTATTTCCTCTTATTTATTAACGGGTTACACCAAGCGCGATCCCCGCTCCAACGAAGCCGCGCTGAAATATTTGTTGATTGGGGCTTCTAGCTCGGCCATTTTCCTCTACGGCAGTTCGTTGCTCTATGGCTTGTCCGGCGGGGAAACGGAATTAGCGGCGATCGCCAATAGCGTCTCTGCAGCTGGCTTAGGTGAATCTATTGGGATGGTCATTGCACTCGTCTTTGCGATCGCGGGCATTGCTTTCAAAATCGCTGCCGTGCCCTTCCACCAGTGGACTCCCGATGTCTACGAAGGCTCCCCCACCCCTGTGGTGGCCTTCCTCTCCGTTGGCTCCAAAGCCGCCGGGTTTGCCCTGGCCATTCGGCTCCTCGTCACCGCTTTCCCGCTCTTGACCGAGCAATGGCACTTTGTGTTGACCGCTTTGGCCATCCTGAGCATGGTGCTGGGGAATGTGGTCGCCCTGGCCCAAACCAGCATGAAACGACTCCTCGCCTACTCCTCCATTGGGCAAGCCGGGTTTGTCATGATCGGGCTAGTCATCGGCACCCAAGACGGCTACGCCAGCATGGTCTTTTACCTGATGGCCTACCTGTTCATGAACTTGGGCGCATTTACCTGTGTGATCCTGTTTTCCCTGCGAACTGGCACCGATCAAATCAGCGAGTACGCTGGGCTATACCAAAAAGATCCGCTGCTGACGCTGGGCCTGAGCATTTGCCTCTTGTCCTTGGGGGGCATTCCACCGCTCGTGGGCTTTTTCGGGAAACTCTACCTGTTCTGGGCGGGTTGGCAAGCGGGCGCGTATTGGCTGGTCTTGCTGGGCTTACTCACCAGCGTCATCTCGATTTACTACTACATTCGGGTCGTCAAGGCGATGGTGGTGAAAGAACCACAGGAAATGTCTGAAGCGGTCAAAAATTATCCCGAAGTACGGTGGGATCTGCCCGGAATGCGGCCTTTGCAGGTGGGGATTGTCTTAAGCTTGGTCGCCACGTCCCTGGCGGGGATCTTGTCCAACCCGTTGTTTACCCTGGCTAATGATTCCGTTGCAAAGACCACCATGCTAACGAAGGTGGCCACCACGGCCCAGGCTCAAACCCCCCAAACCGCTGTCACTCCAGGGGTAGCTGAGTCGGCATTGAACCTGTAGAAACCGATTCGCCCTTGGTACCCCCGACAAAGACCCAAGGTTTAACTGAATCCCAAACCCCAGCGATCGCCCCACTCACCAGAGGGCGATCGCTGGTTTGATCTGGCCCATAAAACCATCGTGTTTCGCAACTGGGTCAGGCCAAGTTTAATTTTGGTTGAAGAATATTTTCAAGTTAATCAGGATGACACAGTTCCGCCATCTCAATTTCATCCGGTCGGGCGCGGGATGATCTACTATGGGCAGTGGTCAAACTGGGTCAAGCGAAGCTAAAGAGCTATGCCGCTTTCACCTTTGCTTCCCGCCTACCGCTTGCCCCTGAGAGAACGCGAACAGAGAGAACCCCCATGATTGAGGTTGAACATCTGAGCAAGATTTATGGCAACACCGCCGCGATCGCCGATGTGACGTTTGGAGTAGAATCTGGCGAAATCCTGGGGTTCTTGGGGCCAAACGGAGCCGGAAAAACCACCACCATGCGGATTTTGACCGGATATCTACCCGCCACCGCAGGCACCGCCAAAGTCGCCGGATACGACATCCACACCGACTCTATGGCCGTCCGGCAACGGATTGGCTATTTGCCCGAAACGCCGCCCCTCTATCCCGAAATGACCATCGAAGGCTTTTTGCACTTCGTCGCCCAGATCAAAGGCATTAGTGCGGGCGATCGCGCCCACCGGGTCGAAACCGCAATGGCCAAAACCAACTTGCTTGATCGACGGCAAACCCTGATTCGCAAACTCTCCAAAGGCTATCGGCAGCGGGTTGGCATTGCCCAGGCGATCGTCCACGATCCCCCCGTCATTATTCTGGATGAACCCACCGTGGGTCTTGATCCCCGCCAAATTATCGAAGTGCGGAATCTGATCAAAAATTTGGCAGGCGACCATACGGTGATTTTATCCACCCACATCTTGCCCGAAGTCAGCATGACCTGTAACCGCGTTGCCATCATCAACAAGGGGCGCGTGGTGGCGACCAATACCCCAACCGAGTTGATGGCCCAAATGGCGGGAGGCGCAGGCTATGAGTTGGAGATTGAAGGCGACTTGGCCCACATTCAACAAGCCTTACAGCCCTTACCCAGTGTGAAATCCGTTGAGGCGATCGCCACGGAACTGCCCACGGAGTTTTGTCAGGTGCGGGTCGCCAGTGAACCGGGTCATACGCTGATGGGCAAAGACTTGGCCGGGGCGATCGTGGCAGCAGGGTTGGGCCTGCACGAAATGCGGCGGGTACAAGTCACGCTGGAAAAAGTCTTCCTGGAACTCACCACCGAAGAACCGGACGCAGCCCCCACCGAAGCCGACTCCGCGATCGCCAACGCTACCGCCGCCCCATCAGAGCCAACGGCCAGCGATCGCCCTGACCCCGCCGAACCCAACGCCCCAGAGGAGGATGCCTAAATGCGGATTATTGTGGCGAACATCGTAGCCATCTATCGGCGCGAATTGCAGAGTTACTTTGCCTCGCCCCTGGCCTATCTCGTCGCCGGGATTTTTTGGTTACTAGCCGGATTTTTCTTCACTTACATTTTAGAAGTCACCTTGGCGCGCACCACCTTTGCCGACGCATCCGGCTACCAGGTGCCCATCGACTCCGCCACCCAGTTATTGCAAGGCTTTTTGGGCATCCTCAGTTCCATTGCCCTGTTCATCCTGCCGATTTTGTCGATGGGGCTATATGCCGAAGAGCGCAAACGCGGCACCCTGGAATTGCTGGCGACCTCGCCCATCACAAATTGGGCCGTTGCCGTGGGCAAACTGTTGGCCGTTCTCACTTTTTTTGTCTCCCTGCTGTTGCCCTTGCTGGTCTACGAAGCGATCGCCTACAGCACCACCAACCCCCCCCTCAGCTTTGGCGTAATTGTGTTGGGGCACATCGGGTTAGTCCTGTTGGCCGCTGCCGTCCTGTCCTTGGGAATGTTCATCTCCTCCCTCACCGACAGCACCATTCTCGCAGCCCTATTCACCTTTGCCCTAATTTTGTTCCTCTGGGTGATTGATGGCGTGGGTCAAGAAATTGGTGGCCCTCTGGGGGATGCCCTTGCCCATCTCTCCTTGCTCAAGCACTACGGCAACTTGGCCCAAGGCATTCTGGATACCAGCAGCTTGATTCTGTTCGCCAGTTACATCGTGCTCGGCATTTTTCTAACGGCTCAGTCTGTCGATGCCTTTCGCTTCCAGCGTTCCTAACCTTCCAGCCTTGCCCCGGCCTTGAGGTTAAACCGTTCACGTTCCTTCTCCGTCGTTATTGTAAATTTCGTCGCCTCCAATGAAAAAAGTCTTGGCTTCCCCCTCCTTGAAATATTTATTCTGGCTTGGCCCCATGCTGATCATTGCAGGGCTGGTCGCGGGTTCTGTGGCCGGAACGTGGATTATTCCAGGGGTGATGGTGGCGATCGGCCTGGGCCTCAGCGGTTGGTGGGTGTTTGGGCAAAACCAGGCACACCCGACCTTTGTGGCAGATTTTCTGGGACGGCGATCGACCCAGGTGGGGGCCAATGCCCTCATTGCCCTCGTTGCCCTTCTGGTGATTTTGGGCCTGGTGAATGTGCTGGCGGTTCGCAATGTGGCCCGGATTGACTTTACCGAAAACCAGGTTTTTACCCTGGCTCCGGAAACCCAAACGTTGGTGAAAACCTTTCCCGATCCAGTCAAAGTGTGGGTTTTTGTTCCCCAGGCCAATGCTCAGGATAAGGAACTCCTCGAAAGCTATCGCCGGTTAAACTCCAATTTCGACTTTGAGTTTGTTGATCCCCAGCAGCGCAAAACTCTGGCCCAACGCCTGGAAGCCAAGTCTCCTGGTGATGTCATTGTTGAGGTAGCGGAGAAAAATCGCAAGCAGTATGTCCAAACCCTTCCCGTTGCCGATGGTGGCGACCCCCGTGAGGCGGCCTTCCGGTTATCCGAGTCGAAGTTGACCAATGCCCTGGAACAAGTCAAGAGCGATCGCCAGAGTCTCGTCTATGTGCTAGAAGGTCACGGGGAGCGACCCATCCAGGCTAGTCAGGGCGCGATCGCCGAAGCCATCAGCAGCCTCAAAGACAAAGCCTTTGAAGCCCAACCCCTCAATTTAGTTGCCAATCCGAACAAGCTCAAGGAGGCGAAAGTCGTCATCATCGCTGGCCCACGCAAAGCCTTTTTGAAACCGGAAGTCCAAGCCCTGATCGACTACCAAAAAACCGGGGGAAGCGTGTTGCTGATGATCGATCCCGAAACCAACCCTGGCTTAGAAGACCTGCTCAAGCCTTGGGGCATTTCCCTGGAATCGCGGTTCGTGATTGATGGCTCTGGCCAATTTACCGAGCTAGGGCCAGCGGTACCCGTCGTGACGCAATACGGCGACCACCCCATCACTAAGGATTTTGGTAACAGCTACTCGTTCTATCCCCTGGCACGGCCCGTTGATGTGGATCAAAAAGAGGGGATAAAATCGGTGCCCTTGCTCTATAGCAACGAAAAAAGCTGGGCAGAAAGCAAATTAACGGAAAATGCCCCGCCCGCCTTTGACCCGACGAGCGATCGCCCCGGCCCCTTTGCCTTGGGTGTAGCCTTGACCCGACCCACCGAACAGCCAACCCCCAAGCCGAGTCCCACCGCCAGCCCCACCCCCACGCCCCCGGCCACTCCAGGCAATACCGCCAGCCCCTCGCCCACCGCATCGCCTAGCCCTGCCCCCACCGCCAAACCCACCGATCAGCCAAAGCCAGAAACCCGCATGGTCGTCATTGGGAACTCCAGCTTTGCAGCCGATGGTCTGTTCAACTCGCCCCAGGTCGTAAACGGCGACTTATTTCTCAACTCAGTGCGGTGGCTCAGCCAACAAGACCAGGCAGTGCTATCGGTTCGGCCCAAAGAACCCAAAAACCGCCGCCTAACCCTGGCCGGAGGACAAAAGCTCATCACCGTTTTGACCGCCCTCGTCCTGTTACCGTTGCTCGGATTTGGCACCGCCGCCTGGTTATGGTGGCAACGCCGCTAGTCCCAAGCGCCCGCGTTTTGAATCCCATAGGCTTGTCGGAGATCCGCCAACTCACAGTCCATCACGCTTTGAGGATCGATAAAAGCGTTGATTTTGGGGCACACGGTCATGCCCTGCCGCACACCAGCCCAGTACAGTTGGCAAATGTGGGGCGGATTGAGATAGCGATCGCCCCAAGTTTTGCCCCGCAGCGATCGCCCCAAAAGTTCCAGAAAAACGACAAAACTTTGCGCGTAGTAATACCAGGGTCGCCGCCAGGTCAGGGCCGTCAACAGAAACCCAATTAAGCGTAATTCGTGATCCAGCGTGGTGTCATACCCCGTAACAATGTGCATGATGTCGTGGCGCTGCAAATCACACCACGGCACCCGAAACCAACCCACATAAAGATCTTGATCTTGGACGAATTCAGGATTTTGGTGATAATACTGCGCCAAGCCCTGCCGCAAAGTTTGCGATCGCGCCGCTGGCTGAGGTGCAGGCTCCACCATAGTGATTAACTCCTCATCCGAATAGACAGTCTCAGAAGTGTCCATCATTTTCCTCAAACAAAACAGCAAAAAACAACTGATAAAGCCCAACAAAAACCATCATCGCAGCAAGAATCAAACCGAATTGATAGCCTGATTGAGGATGTGCCTTCTTTTACTATTTCAGCATGACCTTCGCGATCGAATTAAAAAAGACCACTTTAGGGAAGTGGCACAAATTTAATTAATATTTTTTCTTCCTCTCATTAGATTCAAGATACAGCGATTTCAGACGAGTCCAATCCGGCAAAAGTTCACAGCTTGAGGCCGTACCTAAAATGAGTGAGGCAGACACAACTGAAAACGCTGTCAGAGTCACAAACAGTAATCCTACAACCCTCTTTTCTTAATCCTCAACTGAGTTCAGCTCATCTAGATGAGGATCTATGTCCATTCAGCCTTCCACGCATCAGAGTTGCTAAAAATTCACCTTGTTCATAACTATAAATTCCAATGTCGAACAAAAGGCCAAAGCCTTCTATGATGTCAGCTTGAAGAAAGCGATCGCGTCTACCTAATCCCTCAAAATTCTCAAATATTTTCATGGCAGCCACAGAAACCATGCAATATTTTGTGTGATATTGCATTTTTCGGATGCGCTCCTGCCATGATTGACCCACAATTTTAGGAATAATGACCATGCACGATGTTTTTATTAATAGCATTGGCAAATTTTTGCCCGGTGCTCCCATTCCGAATGACCAAATGGAATCCTATTTAGGTTATATCAATGGTCGCCCTTCTAAAGTTAAAGATCGAATTCTTAAAAGCAACGGCATTCAACAACGATATTATGCCCTGGATACTCAGCAAAAAATTACGTATTTAAACAGCCAGATGGCAGCTCTTGCAGTGCGGGACGCGATCGCCCAAGCCCATCTTGAGCCAAAAACAATTGATTTGCTCTGTGCTGGAACAACCTGGGCCGATCTCTTAGTGCCCGGATTTGCAAGCATGGTACATGGCGAATTGCCAGAACTTACGCCCATCGAAACTTTGAGCAGTATGGGCGTGTGCTGTGCAGGTGTTAGTGCGTTGAAATATGCGGTATCCCAACTGAAGCTAGGAGAAAAACGAGCCGCGATCGCCGTTGCATCAGAACAACCATCTCGACTCTTTCGCCACACAAATTTTGAAGCAGAAACCGCCATTCAAGCCGGGAAAAACCTTAGCTTCGATGCCGAATTCTTGCGCTGGATGCTATCAGATGGAGCTGGTGCATTCCTCTTACAAAATCATCCCAATCAATCAGGTATTAGCCTCAAAGTCGAATGGATCGAGCTAATTTCTCATGCGAATGCTTATCCAGTCTGTATGTCGGCGGGAACAACCGATCCGAAGGATCAAAAAAGCTGGATGCTATACGATTCCTACGTCGAAGCAGCACAAGCTGGAGCTATGAATCTACGGCAAAACATTCGTTTATTAGACGATGTGATTAAACTTGGCGTCGAAGGATGGTTGCGGCTAATCGAGTGCGATCGAGTTAATCCAACTGAGATTGATTGGTTACTTTGTCATTATTCTTCTCATTTCTTCCGCAGCAAAATTGTAGAATTGCTAGATAAAGCTGGGTGTATGGTACCGGAAGAAAAATGGTTCACAAACCTGTATACACGGGGCAATACAGGCTGTGCCTCGATTTATTTAATGTTAGAAGAACTCTTCCATTCCGGCAAGTTACAACCGGGCCAAAAAATCTTTTGTTTTGTCCCCGAAAGTGGCCGCTTTACTACTGCTTATTTATTGCTCACTGTCGTCGGCAATGCGATCGCGCCTCAGCCTGCCATTACAGCCCAAACTCCTACCCTCATAACAAAAGCTGCACCCATGCCTGAAACAACACCAACCCTATCTATTTCTGAGCCACAGGTTGAAACGCCCTCCGCTTACCTGCTCCGCCAACTGGCTTTAACCTGGTTAGAATTTGAGCGCAAATTACAATCAGTGCCGTTGATTCATAAACTAAATCGGGATGAATTCACCCTAGAAGATTACAAAGCACTACTGCGAAATTTACGCCCTCAAGTTGTCGAAGGTGCCCGTTGGATCGCCCGTGCCGCTTCTAACATGACTGACTTTCGTTTGCGATCGCTGTTCATTGGTCATGCCCAAGACGAACACCGGGATTTCCAAATGCTGGAACGTAACTATGTAGCTATTGGCGGTGAATTAGCAGAGATTGTCAACGCCGAAAAAAATATTGGGAGTGAGGCTTTGTCCGCATTTATTTTTCATCAAGCTTCGCGAGAAAATCCCGTTGATTTAATTGGCAGCATGTTTATTATTGAAGGTTTGGGTAACAAAATGGCTGGCAAATGGGCAGAACAAATTCAACGAACTTTACACCTTCAACCGGAGCAGATTTCGTTTTTAGGTTATCATGCGGCGAATGACGATGACCATATTGGTAAGTTGGATGCCATTTTGCAGGCAGAATGGATGACTTTATCGATCGCTCAACGGATTGTCAAAACAGCCCAAGTTACGGCACGATTATACCTTTTGCAATTGGAAGAGATTCAGTAAATTGCCAGTTTCGGTTTGCGCGGAGGAAAATGTAAGCCCAATAAAATTACTTGCTTACTTTGCCTCCGTATTGATTTCTTTATCCATTCATCTTTCCTATGAATCACACCACACCTATTGCCACCGCTCCCACGATCGCCCCTTATCAGCCCCAGCCCCGCGATCGCAAAAATCCGAACGCCTGGGATGCTCTATATTTGGATCAAGCGATTCCCGTTGATCCTATTGCAAAAGCATACATGATCAAAGATTTGCAAAACTGGACTCGGAGCTATTTATTAAGTCCAATTCGGTGGCTAGCCAATCTCTTTTTAGCCCTTATTATGATTTTGAAACGGCTCTTGCCATTTCAGTTTAGCCACTATGCCCTCATGCATCGACTAGCAGCCTGGTTTTTGAATCACTTTGTTACGCCAGAAGCCTGCTATTTGATTGTTCGTCACTTATGCTTAGGGTCAAATATTGTCAATTTTTTAATTGATAATGGGCCAGATGCAACCATTGAAAAATCGCCGCTTTATCCTCGAACAGTCGATGACTTAGCTCATAATGCGTTTCTAGAGCATGATTTAATTTTATATAATTTTGTTCTGGACTATCACGAAGCCCAACAAAGAAATCCTGGGTGGGTGCAACAGGTGCGATCGCGATCGCTTAACTATGCCAGTATCCAACCAATCGCCATTGATATTGACGTGAATCGGCGGCGCTGGTCACAAGTTTTAGATTTAGAATCGGCGGTGGAGCTATTCAAAATCATCTATTCGTTTTGGCTCACGGCAGAAGAGTTTGAACGCGCCGTTTTATCCTTAGAATTTGATGAAAATTTTGGGTGTTATATCAGTGCCATTACAGGGGATTATAACTGGAATCATGTGATTACCAATCGGCACCCCCTTGCGCCCGAAAGCCCTTTCAATGCTGCCCGCAATTTACTGTTGCATGGCATTATTACCGAATATTTGCATCGGTATTTGGAACTGAGAGCAGCAGGAGCGATCGCTATATCTACAGCCCAGCCAACAGACCAATGATTAATCTAATGCTTACGAGCATGGAGGGATTCGAACCCCCGACCCTCAGAACCGGAATCTGATGCTCTATCCACTGAGCTACATGCCCACTCGTAACTAAGACACTATAACACGAAATTGACTGCCCAAACGTTAATCGGCGACAAAGGCTGGAATAGCCAATCCAGGCGGTTAGAGATAGGCCATTGGGTCGGTGGGTTCGCCCTCGCGCCGAACTTCAAAATGGAGGTGGGGGCCAGTGGACAAGCCCGTAGACCCCACAGCCGCGATCGCCTGTCCTCGGCTGACGCTCTGCCCCTCGACTACATACAATTCGCTGCTGTGGCCATAAAGCGTTGTGATGCCGCCACCGTGGTCAATGATGACCGCATTGCCGTAGCCACCATACCAACCCGCAAACATCACAATGCCCTGTTCCGCTGCGTGAATCGTTGTGCCATAGTCTGCGCCAATATCTAAACCCGCATGAAAGCGGTCATAACCCAAAACGGGATGGGTGCGCCACCCAAAACCACTCGTAATTTCGCCCAGACAGGGGAGTTGCATTTGGCCGGAACCCCGGAAAGCAAACCGTGCGCCTGCCCCCATCCGTTGCAAAATGAGCGAACTAATGGCTCTAGAATCATTGGCCAGTTGGGCTTCGGCGGCTTCCATCGCGCGGCGATCGCTCTTGAGGCGATCAATCGAACTTTTTTGATAAATCAGTTGGTCTTCCAGACTCGCTTTTTGGGCTAACAATTGCTGTTGCAACAAAGAAATTTTATTTTTCTTGCGTTCTACGACTAAATGCTGTTGCTCAATTTGGGCCGCGTCAGTTTGAAGACTCGCCAACACTTTTTGATCAGCTTGATACAACCGTCGCAGCCGATAACGCCGATCCAAAAAATCATTCAAACTAGAACTTTGCAGCAAAACTGCCCAACCGCGATTATGAATCTGGCGTTGCAAAAACTGTAAGCGGGCGATCGTCCCCTGTTGTTTTTGACGATATTTTTGTTCCGCAGCGGCTAGTTTTGTTTCCAACAGGTTCAAATTTTTGCGATCGCTTTGGAGTTGCGCTTCACTCACCTGAATGTGTTGGGTTGTCGCTTTGAGGCCCGTTTGCAATCCCTTTAAAGTTCCTTGGGCGGCCCCCTCCAGGTTTTTGAGGCGTTGTTGCTCTGCCGATAATTGCGATCGCTGTTGTTCGACTTGTTGCTGATAGCGTTGCAAATCTTCCAGGCCAGTCTGCCCCAGCAAGGGCGATCGCACCGCCCAAGGCAGCATCGCCAGTTCCCCCGCCCAAGCCGATTGGCCAAACCCACCCAAAAGGCAACACGCCACCAGCACCAAGCACCGAAGCCAGAACCACCGCACCAACCACATAAGCACCAAAGGTTAACGAAACCATTGCCGTTCTAAACCCTGGAATTGTACTCATGGTTAGTCATTTGGCAACATAATTTCGGCCCAGAGAATGCATCAAGCCACTTAAGCCACTTAGCCGAGCACTTTTCAGCCTTACGTCGGAGCGCAATTGAGATTTTTATCATCAAAGTAAAAAACAAAACTCTGACTAAATAAATTATTGAGAACTGTTACTTGAAATCACAAAAAATTATCAGTTTCAGCATTAAATCACCGTAGGATTCACGAGTAAATCAACGGGCAGAAACGGTAGTTTGGTTATATTCGATACAAAATTCGATTGTCTGGGAAAAGGCACTTATTTGAGATGAGCGTTAATCAATATAGCCAAGCTTTAGCCGTGTTTCCAAGCCTGGAAGCCATTGGACAAGCAGTTGATCACCTTGTTTTTGCGGGCTTTCCATTGGGGCAAATTTTTCTTTTGGGCCGCGATCGCGCGTGCATTTCGCAACCGCTGATACCGCAATCTCACTTACCCGAACCAGGGCCAGTTCCCCATCCAGCCACCCCCGCCCAAACCACCTTAACCACCGTACCCATTAAAGAACTATTGCACCAATCTAAGCTGGAAACGATCACCAGCGCAGGCGCAACGCTGAAACAAGGCATTTTAGTCGGCAATTTTACGGGGGGAGTGGCTGGCTTGTTAGTAGGGTTGGGGTTGTTGCTGGTGCCGGGAGTCGGCGAGGCGGTTTTGGGCGCAAGTCTGCTCTATGTCCTCTCGACGGTGGGTTGTGGCTCGTTGGCAGGGGGAACCTTGGGCGCATGGGTGGGCCAAGGGCTGAGCGATCGCCGCGCCAAACGTTATCTGGCGCAAGTCCAACAAGGAGACTATCTCCTCCTCGTGCGGGGGAGTAATGCAGAAATTTTTCGGGCAGAGCACATCCTCTATCTCAACGGGATCAAACCCGCTAGTTGGGAGTAGGGCCGCGCGGTAAGGGCTGGGCACGGCATGACGGGTTGGGGAGGGGCAATCGAAGGAGCTGCCGCGATCGCCTACAGTGGGGTGACTATTGTCGCTAAAACAGCGTCACCAATCAAAATTCGTAGGTTAAAGTAAAAACTGATTTGACCTGCGTAGCGCGGTTCCTCAAGTAATTTCCTCAAACAAAAAACGAATTTATGACCGATGTATCTGCCCCTGCTGCTGGTTACACGCCCCGGATAGGCAGCACCACCGAGCACACCCTCAACTTGGGCGATCGCAGCATAGCCTACACGGCGATCGCTGGCTGGTATCCCCTATTCAAACGCGACCAGCCCATTGCCGAAATGTTTGCCGTTGCCTACCTTGCCAACGACACCACTGCCCCCCAACGACCCATCACCTTCGTCTTCAACGGTGGCCCCGGAGCCGCTTCCGCCTACCTCCACATGGGTGCCCTCGGCCCGCAGCGGATTGTGTTTGGCCCCAACGGCACCTTACCCAAGCCCCCCGTCCAACTGGCCGAAAACTTAGAAAGTTGGTTGCCCTTTACCGACCTGGTTTTTATCGACCCCATCGGCACAGGCTTCAGTCGCAGCATCTCGCAGCCGCAGAACAATCACGAATCCAGCCCTGACAAGCCAGCGAAAGAACCACCCAGCGAAGAAACACCGCCTAAAGAGGCCGAGTTTTGGGAAGTGGAACAGGATTTGAAGGCGCTGGGCGAATTCATGCAACGGTTCCTGTCAAAATACAATCGTTGGCTTTCCCCGGTGTTCATTGCGGGAGAGAGCTACGGTGGGTTTCGGGTTGCAAAATTGGCTCGCCAACTACAACAAGATTTTGGCATTGGGCTGAACGGCGCAATCTTAATTTCTCCGGCCCTTGAGTTTAGTTATCTTCATCAAACTGATTACAACCTCAGTGCTTGGGCGCTGTTGGTGCCTTCTCTAGCCGCCGCCGCCGCTTATCACGATCGCGTGCAGTGGGCGGGGGCACCGGGCGACTTGATGGCCCACATCACCGCCGCCGAACACTTTGCCCGTCGGACGCTGATTCCGTTCTGGGCTTTGGGGGATACGGTTGACCCAGCCGAACGCCAAGCGGTTTATGACCAACTGGCCGGATTGATTGGCTTACCGACGGCGCTCATCGAACGCCACGCCGGACGCATTCAACTCTATATATTTGCGCGGGAATTGCTCCGCGATCGCCAACGGATTTTAGGCATTTATGATGCTTCCCTCACGGCGATCGATCCCTTCCCCGATCGCCTTACCTACCAGGGCACCGACCCCACCCTGGATGGCATCGATCGCCTCTTTAACAGCGCCATCAATAATCATCTCCGGGCCACATTAGGAGTGGCAACGGATCTGAGCTATCATCTCCTGAATTTTGAAACCTTCAAAGCCTGGAAATTTGATGCCAAAGGTGAACTGAAGCAAGGCTTTATTGGCGCAGTGGATGATTTGCGCGTGGGGATGACCCTCAACCCTTACCTGAAGGTTTACATTACCCACGGTTTTTACGATCTGGTCACGCCTTATTTCGCCTCCAACCATCTGGTGGATTTGATGCGGCTCGACCCCGAAATTCGCCCGAACTTGACCCTCAAGCATTACTCCGGCGGCCATATGTTCTATGCCTGGGAAACCTCGCGCACCCAATGGGTACAGGATGTTGCTGGGTTTTACCACCACGCGATCGCCCCCTAAACCCCACCGACCGCCCCCTTCAACCATCGCCCCCACCGCCCTGTGTTGGAGAATTGGCGGCACCGGGTAGACTGAGAATAGCACTGTGAAAGTAGGCCCGACTGGATGAGTCTGCCCCGCTTTGGGCATAGGGGAGATCGCCCTGAGCGCAGCACTACCCCAAACTCACGGTTTGCTCCAGGGTTCGTCATGGTTTGTAGGGAACAGCTTCATGGATAAGTCGATCGCAGGTCAACGGCTCAATCTGGCTCCATTACCGCCCTATGAAGGGATGTTGCTGGCAAATTTGGCCTTTTTTCTGCAACGGCAACCCACCACGCAGGCGGCAAACTGTCTTTCAATGTATCTGCGGCAATCGGAAGCCCGGATTCGGAAACACGCCGAATTTTATGCCCAGCAAGCGGGGCTGGAGGTAGATGAACTCATGGCACTGATTTACCGCGACCCACAACAAGCCCAAACCCTACTGGGCAACTGGGCCGAAGGCGCACCCGATGACGAGGCCCGCGATCGCGATTTGGGCGAGGCAGAGTGAACCATGTTATCAATTACGACGCTGGGTACGACCGATGGTGAGGCTGTAATTTTTGTGCAGGCCAGCGATCGCACCTTGGGGTCAATTTTTCAACAATTGCCCGCCTGGGTCAAAGCCTGTGAAGATGCGCGGGTGGATGTGTTTGTGCAGTTGGGCGATCGCGTTTTGCGCTGCCCGATTACCCAATTTCTGATGCTAACCAATGACTAGCAGCATGACTGAGCCAAACCTGGCGATCGCCTGATGGAGTCACACACTGAAGACCCAAATAGGCTTCATTGATCCCTCAGAGCGATCGCCAGGTCGTCATCAACGAACGCTACCAAACGAGCGTCAAGACCAATCCAAAGCACCTATTGTTTAGAACTTTGGTTAGCCGCTTGATAGTAGACCTTTAAACCTTGATCGGGAACAAAATGACAGGTTTGATAAGAGCGGAGAAAACTCTTCCAAATCGGCTCTTCTGACTTGCGATAGTACTCACCCAAAATTGGTTTAATTGCTTCCGTTGCCGTCTTCAAATGATAGTGCGGCATATTCAAAAAGATATGGTGAGCAACATGGGTACCAATATCATGGTGAATGGAATTAATGAAGCCATAATCCCGATCAATCGTCGATAAAGCTCCTTTCAGAAAATACCAATCTTCATTCCGATACCAGGGAATATCTGCCTCGGTATGGTGCAGATAGGTGACTAAATCTAACCAGATCACAAAGACAATGTAAGGCATCAGATAAAACTTGACCAAAAACAGCCAGCCAAACTGATAGGTAAGCGCCCCTAAGAACGCCACCATTGCGCCCCAGCAAATTGTACTGGTTAAGACATCCCACTTTTCTGATGGGCGGAACAACGGGCTGTTTGGGTTAAAGTGCGACCCTTTCCGACCGGGCGATCGCATAAACAAATAAACTGGATAGGCCAACAACAAAATGCCAAACCGCACCAATTTTTCTGGCCAATCCATCTCGTTGTACTTCGATTCGGTAACAGGATACCAACTTTCATCCGTGTCGATATTGCCTGTATTCGCGTGGTGCGTCCGGTGACTAATCCGCCAGCCGTGGTAGGGCACCAAAATGGGAGTATGGCTGAGATGGCCGATGAGATTGTTTAACCATTTGCTTTTGGAAAAAGACCCGTGCCCGCAATCATGCCCGACTACAAACAAGGCCCAAAACATGGTGCCCTGCATCAACCAAAACAGCGGATAAAAAAACCAAGAGTCCAGTGTGTAGGCGATCGCATAGAGTCCTGCAATGATGGAAATATCCAACACAAAGTAGGATAAAGAGCGCCAAACAACGGGTTCAAAACAGTGAGCAGGAATAGCCGCTTTCAAATCTTGGAGAGTGAAAGGCAACTCTGGTGCCTGCGGTTCAAGGGGCGGTGCAGCAAGAGCAGCATCCTGTTTAAGAACGGTGTTGGATTGCACGAAATTACCAAGTTACTTCAAAGTTCAGCAGCCCCACAGTTATTGCATTGAAACCACACGTCAGCGATCGCAACGTGTGGCCCCAACAGACGTTGTAACTTGTTAGGGGGGGGGATTGCACCACAATCGCCAAAAGAGCACAACGTCTCAACAGCTCTTTTCGCTCACATTGTGGAACTAGCCAGTTATCTTAGCATTGCCAAGCAACCCCTAGACCAGCGTGCAGATAATAAAATTCAGATCCGTGAAATTACGCTCTCTTTTTCCAAAGGTTAGTGCACCTTTAACTCCACTTTCCCGAAATTTAGCCTTGACAAACGCCCTGTTTCCCAGTTCGCGACTATCGATTTAGCCACAAATCGTTCTTGAGCAGCGATCGCAGCCCCAGCGACGCATCATCATCCAGGCTAATCCGAAACTGCTGAACGCATCCATCCGGCACACCCGCAGCCCGTAGACTGTATCCGATTTAGCCATGCATTAAAAGCATCAAAACATGCTTAAAAAATACTTAAAATACAAACCAAACCTTACCGTTTAGCCCCTCGCGATCGCTGCCACAGTGTGGCCCTCCGTCCAAGACTAACCTGATGCCTGAACAGGTTGGCCCTACAATAATGAAAACTTAGACTGCTCTTAGCCCCTCGCGATCGCGCCGATCCACATTGTGTCTAGCCCTATGATTCCGGCTCCCTGCAAGACCCACTATGCTTATTTAGATCTAGAAATTGGGGCAAATGACCAGATCTATCGTCTGGGCTTAGTGAGTCCACGCGGCGAATGGGATGTGACGCTCAAAAACGCTCAACCCATTCAGACAGAACTGCTGCATTTTCAACATCGTGGTGGTGTGGTCTGCGGTCACAACATTCGGCAGTTTGATTGCCCTTACCTGAGCCGTCAGTGGCCCGATTTAGCCCACCTCCAGGTCATTGACACGCTGGAATTGTCGGTTCTGGCGTTGCCATTGCAGCCCTCCCACAAACTGCAAAAAGACTACAAACTTAGCGAATATACGAGCAATCATCCCCTGGAAGATGCCAGGGCGACCCAGCAGTTGCTCCCGCACTTGCTCGAAACCCTTAGCACCCAACCAGAGTCCTTGCAGGCGGCCTATCGCTGGCTGTTGAGCAGTGGCCAGACAACGAGCGATCGCGCCTATCAGCAGTTGTTTACCGACTGGCAATTGTCCCTGGCCCCGGTTGCCCTGAATGAGTTGCCTCCTGCCGCGATCGCCGAGATGAGTGCCACCGCTCTGGCCAAGGTCTGGGCCACCATACCAGAATTGAATTTTAGCGATCGCCTGGGCTTAGCGGCCTTGCTCGCGTGGAATTATGCCCGCAACACCCAGCAATCGCCCCAATCACCGTCACCGTGGCTCACTCACCAGGCGAATTTTGGCTCTCTCCGTGCCACTCTCTTTCCCCTACTCACAGCGGGTTTCACTTATCAAGCTTACTTACGGGCCTTCGGCGTTGACCAGTTTCGAGCGCACCAAGAAGCTGCCGTGCAAGCTATTATTGCTGGCCAAAATCCGCTCATTCTCATGCCGACAGGCGGCGGCAAATCCTTGTGTTACCAACTGCCAGCGTGGATGTTTGCCCAACGCCAACAGGGTCTAACCGTTTGCATTTCGCCTTTGCAAGCCTTGATGGAAGACCAAGTGGCTGATCTGGAAACAGTGGGTTTAACATTTGCCACATTCATCAACAGTACCTTGGCTACTGAAGAGCGATCGCAACGCCTTCAGCAAGTTCGCGATGGATGGAAAAGTTTGCTTTACATCAGTCCAGAGCAGTTGCGTTCATTGAGTATTCGGGCGTTGTTGCGCGATCGCTTGCCTGTTCTGTGGGTAATCGACGAAGCCCACTGTATTAGTCAATGGGGCCACGACTTTCGGCCCGACTATTGCTATCTCCCCAAATTTATCCAAACGCTATACCAGGATAGTAGTCACCCCTTACCGCGCCTTGCCCTGCTCACCGCCACCGCCACCACCGCCGTACAAGCCGATATCCAAGCCCTTTTTGCAGCTCATGAACTCCCTATTCAACAGGAAATTCGGGGTGAAATTCAACGGAAAAATTTGACTTTTGAAGTACACACCATTCATCAGGCCAACAAAGATAAACTCCTGCGATCGCTCTTAGCGCCATTCCACCCAAAACAAGGTAACGCCAACGGTTGCGCCTTAATTTACACCACCACTCGCAAAGAAGCCGAACGGTTAGCCGCAATGCTCAACACAGAGCAAGAGGACACTCAATTTGCCGCCCGATACTATCACGGTAGACTCAATCGTGAGGAAAAAACAGAAGTCCTAACGGCATTCAAAGAAAAACGATTAAACATCGTCACTGCAACTTGTGCTTTTGGCATGGGAATTAACCGTGCCGATGTGCGCTTGGTCGTGCACCACACCCTGAGCAGCAGCCTCGAATCCTATATCCAGGAGGCTGGACGCGCCGGACGCGATCGCCAACCCGCAACTTGCACCTTGCTGTTTAATGAGCAAGACGCAGATACTATCTTTTTCTTAAAAAGTCTCAATCAATTATCTGTATTGGAACTGCGATCGCTCTTCAAATCTGTCCGAAAATTGCGCGATCGTACCCTTAAAACCAATAAAAGCGATTGGTTTTGGGCCACCCCCGAAGAACTTTTTCAAGCCAGTCAACTAGACAAGAATTTTGCCAGCGAAGACGAACAACGTGACACCAAAATCAAAGTCGCTTTGCATTATTTAGAACAATTTGAGTTATTGGAGCGAGCCGAAAATCAATCTACCCTGATTCAATTTAGCCTCCTCCAGTCAAGTCCATTAAAAGCCTATCAACAGCTTGAGCAATACAGCCGCAAACACAATTTTTCAGAACAGCAAACAGAACAATTTCGACGATTGATCCACGCCATGTTTCTCGCGGCCGCCCGTCCGCATCCTCCCAATACCCATTTTCCCCTGGAACGCATCAGCGATGACTCTGGAATCCCCATACACGAACTAACCAGCCGAATTCACGAATTACAACAGGCCAGCATTTGTACAGCCAAAATTCCAATTCAGTTATCTCTAAGCAAAGGGGTTAAAGGGGATGCTCGAACTCAACTACAACGAATTCGGCTTTTAGAACAAGAATTTTTTGAAGAATTATTGCCATTGATGGGTGAAACCAATCAAACACAAATTAATCTACGAGGAATGGCTACCCGATTAGCGGAACAAAGACCAGACTTGAAAGACATTAGCACAACTAATTTACTGAATATTCTGGCAGGTTGGAAAACATTAAAATGGGTAGATTGGCAACCCCTTGGCAATAATCTTGTCCGTTTGCAAAACCTAGACGCAACAGAATGGCTAGAGCGGCATCAATACCTTTCAAAGATCATTTTGAAGGTAATTTATCGTGATATTGATCAAGGCTCATCAACAAAACAACAAGGTTCTCAATTATTGGTGAGTTATGACTTTAGCGAACTACTCGATAAAATTCAACAATACACCAAACCCCAGACTTGGAACGAAATAGAGATTAAATCAATTTTATTTTGGCTACATCAGCATAAAATCATTCGACTTACTGAAGGACTTAGCCTCTTTCACCAATCTTTTAGACTGCGGACACTCCTGACAAAACAACAAACCGATAAACGGATTGACGCGATCGATCGCCGTTATCACCAGGTGCAAAAACGCTATGAGGAACAAGCCCGTCGGACTCACATGATGGTGGAATATGGTCGGCATGAAAATGAGCATCATCGGAAACAATTTGTGCAAGATTATTTCAGTTTACCCCCTGAAGAATTTGCCAATGCCTATCCCCATTTAGTTTCAGATGCGGTCAAGCGTCCGGTCACACAAGCCGATTACGATCGCATTATGTTACCGTTAAATCCCGACCAGACTGCCATTGTTGAAGCCACCGACCCGGCGATGGTTGTGATTGCGGGGCCAGGTTCAGGCAAAACGCGGACAATCGTTCATCGCATTGCTTATCTCGTCAAAGTGAAGCGCATCAACCCCGATCGCATTTTAGTCCTGGCTTATAATCGAAACGCTATTCAATCTCTTCGCCTCCGCTTACAAGACTTGATCGGTTCTCTCGCATTCTATCTCCGGGTATATACCTTTCATGGTTTAGCTCTAGCCTTGCTAGGTCGAACTTTAAGCACTAATGCAGCTAGTTCTAAGATTGATTTTGAGCAATTATTGAAAGCCGCGATCGCGCTTTTAGCCAGCGCCAATAATCCAGACAATCTTGATAATCAAGCCCAAGTCACCCAAATATTAGGCAATATTGAATATATATTTGTTGATGAATATCAAGATGTTAACGAAGACGCTTATCAACTCATTAAGCACATTGCTGAACTGAATAAAACCCAGGATGATTCTCGCTCTACCCAGATGAATCTCTGCGTCATTGGTGATGATGATCAGACAATTAATGAGTTTGCTGGAGCCAGAGTTCACTACATTCAAGAAGCAGAACTCGATCGCACCTATCGTGCTAAACGGTACTTATTGACTGAAAACTATCGCTCGACTGAAGCCATTATCACAGCCGCAAATACCCTCATTCAACACAATCAAAATCGGTGTAAACGCACGGCGGAAGAACAAGTTCGGATCAATCAGGAACGACAGGGTGATACCGGGCCAGCAGTCCGTGCGTTCAAGTTTGCCAATCCGGCCTCGCAAGCGGGTTGGGTCTGCGAACAAGTGCAGGCTTGGCTAGATGGGGGAGTTGCCGCCGCTGAAATTGCAATTTTGGCGCATCAGTGGAAGCGATTAAGTCCGGTGCGATCGCTGTTAGACCAGGCAAAAATTCCAACCTGTGTGCTCAAAAACGACGGTATTCCACTGCTACGAAACTGGGTTGCCTATTGCCTAATGGAAAAGTTAACTGAGGCAGGATTTAAGCGCATCTTAACCGCAAATGAATCCGTGCGCGATCGCTTTTTAACTCTATTTCACCATTGGAATCGGTGGGAAACAGAACCAACAGTGCAAACCTTGTTGAACATTGCCGCGAGTTTGGATGCGGAACGCCAATGCGATGACCCAAACGAAGATAGCGCCATCAGTGCAGACAACATTTTGACGACATTATTTGAGTTTAATCAGACTGGCGCAGGTTTTACTCAAGCCAATGCGATCGCCGTTACCAGTTGCCACGGGGCAAAGGGTTTAGAATTCCGCAAGGTTATCGTCCTGACTGATGGCTTTACGATCCAGACCAATCAAGTTGAAGCAGAACGGCGCTTGCTTTACACGGCGATGACCCGTGCTCAAGAAGAATTGATTTTGTGTGGCACTCAGGGAAATCCATTAGTTCACGAGACGGGCGTACCCGTGACCCGCATGGGCGATCGCAGCCTTGCCTTACCGCAGCAAATGCTATATCTGGATTTCACCCCAAAAGAGGTTCACCTGGGTCATGCTGCTACCCAGCGCCAACAAGCCCTCATCCAGAGTTTGCACGAAGGAGAAGCCATCGAACTGCGGGCAAATCAATTCCAGGGATGGACGGTGTATACCCAAGAGGGGCAAGCGATCGGGGCACTATCTCGGAGTGGGACAGACACCCTCAGACAGCAGGGCATTGTGCCGCACCAGTTCCAGTTTCAGGCCCACGAAGTCACCATTCGCTCCCTCTACCACCACCTGAAATGGGATGAGGTGACAGGCCAGCTTGTGGAAGATTGGGTTGTGGTCATTCCCCAGATTCGGGTTTGTCGCTGAGCCAAACAGGTGCACCCTTACCAATCCAGGGTTTGCAGCCATTCCGCGATCGCCGGATTGACCACCGTTGGATTTTCGTCATGGGGGCAATGGCCCGTATTCGGAATCGGCACCACCGTCACAGGGTGCGTCTCGGCCAGCTTTTGATAGATCGAGGCTCCTGCGATTGGGGTCCACGGATCAGCCTCCCCCCACAAGACCAACAGCGGCGCTTGCACTTTGGGCAACAGTTCCGCTGGACTCGGCCCCGGTGGTGCGGTCAAGACGGCAGCAAAGACCTGTTGCGCGCCGGGATCACAGGATGGGGTATACAGTAAATCGATCAAATCATCAGTCACGGCGTTGCGATCGCGATAGACCTGATACAACGTTCGACGCAATCTTGACTTTTGGCGGATTCGATTAAACACAAACGGGCCAATCAGTTTAGAACTCACCACTTTAGTAAAAGTCCCCATCATCACCCGCAAGGGCAAATTCAATTCCTCCGGGCGATGATTCAAACCACCAGCGCAGTTGAGCAACACGCCCCCTGCCGCCAGTTCGGGATAGTCAGCCAGCACCATCAAACACAACAACCCACCAATGGAGTTGCCCACAAACACCGTCGGTTCATTGATATGGGCATGCCAAAAATCTTTCAGTTGTTGCTGCCAGAGTTCCACGGAATAAGCGATCGCGGGTTTTGCCGCCCCCCCAAACCCCAACAAATCCAGCGCATACACCCGGTAGCCCGCCGCCGCCAACGCGGGAATATTTTTGCGCCAGTGCCCAATCGAAGCCCCAAACCCATGCACTAGCACCAAGGGTTTACCGTCGCCCTGCACTGTATACGGAATGGTGTAGCCGTTCCAATCCCAGGTTTGCAAGTCGAGAGTGGCCGAGATGGGGGATGATTGTGTTAGCACGGTTGTATCAGCGGTTGTTTGATGAAGTTTCTTAAACACCTTTTATGATAGAAGGAATTTTGGTTTCTGTTCGCGATCGCCCACAATTTTTCCGCCCAACTGGTTATGACTTTTGCCCTTGAATCTCCCTGGCAACACGAGTTCGTCATCCAACACACCCAGCGCCTCTTGCACAGTTTTCAGCACTGGACGGGGCGATCGCTCCTGGCCCCTGCCGCCACACCCGCAGCCACAGCCCAAGCCTTGTTCCAGGCTCCCTTTGTGGTGGTGTCCCACGGCACCCAGGCCGATCCAATTTTCAACTATGGTAATCAAACCGCCTTAGATTTATGGGAATTTGACTGGTCAACCTTTACCCAGATGCCATCCCGCTACTCTGCCGAACCCGACGAACGCCGCGATCGCGCCCAACTGCTGGCAGCTGCCAAAACCCAAGGCTACAGCCGCAACTATCAAGGCATTCGCATCAGCCGCACTGGCAAACGCTTCCGAGTCGTCAACGTCACCCTATGGGAAGTTTTAGACGAAACAAACCACGGTTGTGGCCAAGCCGCCACCTTTGACCAATGGGAGTATCTTTGGTGAAGAGCCTTTATCTTAGCCACCAAAAGCAAATTATTGCTGTTAACAACAATTGCTATTGACGACAATAACTACGAAGGCTAGAATTACACTGTTGTATAAGATAACAACTCATAAGGTATGAGTATATCCTTAGAGCAAAAAAAAGAAAACTTAAGCAAGTTAATTAAGGAAGAGCTAGACAAATCTGGCAAAATGCAGCGTGATCTGGTCTTTGAGACTGGTCTATCAGCCTCCACAATCAGCTCCTGGTTACGGAAAAGCCAGTTTCCTGATGAAGAGAATCGCAAGAAGCTTGCAGCGGCTCTTGGCTATACGATTGGCCGACTAGAGGCGGAAATTAATGGTGAGCCGTACAGGAATCATCCTGTAGTCAATATTGATGCGGTAAAAGACTTTGTGAACTTTTGCGATAGTAAAGACTTTGTTGAAATTTGGAAGGTAGTTGAAGCACGAATTTCAAAAATGATGGCAGAAGCTTAGATAAAAGCATACGTTGCCGTCAAAATCCATTGTTAAGTCTGGCAAGGAAATAAGTCTGAACGGCTGTGGTCACACAGAATTTGTTTTTCGTCAAAATCCATTGTTAAGTCTGGCAAGGAAATAAGCTGATTAATTATCGAAAAGATGAAGGTATTGAAATGCTCAAGGCCATAATTGAAACGCTCAAGGTGCTCTTTGACACTCTTAAGCAGATTCTTGAAAAGATTGACAACCATGAAAGCCGTCTTCATCGTTTGGAGCGAACAGTTAACTTTTATCAGGATCGACGGTTTGAAATAGAATCACAACCTGTAATAGATGATTCTGGTGACATAATTCCACTAGCGGATTGGTATGACAAAAAGTATTAAATAACAAATTCAACCATCTCTATCGATGGACTTACCCCTCATTTACCACCCAGATTACGTCACGCCCCTGCCCGATGAGCATCGGTTTCCCATGCCCAAATTTCGGCTGTTGCATGACCATCTGATCGCCCACGGCATCGCCCACCCCCAGCAATTTCATGCGCCCCAACTCCCCCCCGATCGCTGGCTTGAATCCGTCCACACACCAGAATATGTGCGGGATTATCGCGAAGGCACCCTCGACCCCAAAGCCCAGCGCCGCATCGGTTTACCCTGGAGTCCCGGCCTCGTTCACCGCACCTGCACTGCCGTCGGGGGCACAATCCTAACGGCCAAACTTGCTCTGGAGCATGGGCTGGCCTGCAATCTGGCCGGGGGCACCCACCACGCCTTTCCCAGCTATGGCTCTGGCTTTTGCATTTTCAACGATCTGGCGATCGCCGCCCGCGTTGTGCAACAGCTTGGCCTCGCCCAGCAAATTTTGATCGTTGATTTGGATGTGCATCAGGGCGATGGCACCGCCTTTATTTTTCGGGATGACCCCAGTGTGTTCACCTTCTCGATGCACTGTGCCATCAACTTTCCCGGCACCAAACAACAGAGCGATCTGGATATTCCCCTCCCCGAAGGCATGGAAGACGAGGCTTACCTACAAACCCTGGCCGCCTATTTACCCGATTTGCTGAGTCAAATCAAACCCGATTTGGTGCTGTACGATGCTGGAGTCGATCCTCATGTGGGCGATCGCCTGGGTAAACTCGCCCTCACCGATAGCGGCCTGTACCGCCGCGAAATGCAAGTCCTCACCACCTGCCTCGCCCAGGGCTATCCTGTCGCCACTGTCATCGGCGGCGGCTATGCCAACGATATCCACGCTCTCGTCTACCGCCATTCCCTCATCCACCGCGCCGCCACCGAAGTCTACCGCCATTATGCTTAACATAGAGGACACACTTCTTTATTTTTTGAACTAAAAACATCAAATAACTTATGGTGCGTTGGCTAAGAACACAGGGAACCCTAGAGATCGGACATTAAAGCTCAACACAGATTAGGGGATTTCATGGATTTTACTGCTCAAATTAAAGCACTTGCAAGCCGTTTACCCAGCATGGAAGGCAATATTCAAACCGAACAAGCCACAAAGCAAGGGTTAGTCCTCCCCTTTATCCAAGCCCTTGGCTATAACGTTTTTGATCTCAATGAAGTTGTACCTGAATATGATGCAAATGTTGGCGCTTCCAGAAAGTTTAAGCTAGATTATGCCATTTTCAAAGATGGGAAACCAATCATTTTAATTGAATGCAAATGCATCTCCGATAAATTAGAAAAAGACGATGCCTATACACAGCTTTTTGCTTATTATGCCGCAGTCGATGCCCGTATTGGCATCCTAACAAACGGCAGAATTTATAGACTTTACGCTGATTTAGATAAACCCAACAAAATGGATAACAAGCCATTTCTAGAAATAGACCTACTTCAGCTTAAAGACTCACACATTGAAGAACTAAAAAGAATTACTAAGTCCGAGTTTGACATTGAAAAAATGATGACTGCCGCCACTGATCTTAAATATGTCGGTGGCATCCTAAGTATTCTGAATGAGCAAATGACAGCGCCTAGCGAAGATTTTACAAAAGTCTTTTTTAATCGGCTCTGCCCAGAAAAAATGTTTGTGGCTAATGCTAAAGCCCAGTTTGCTGAACACACGAAACGCGCTTTGAAACAGTTTGTCCGTGACCAAGTAAATATGAGTTTAGGCGCTTCCGAATTTAGCACCGATAGTCATCTTTCTATCCCAACGCCTTCAGCAGAGACTACTATTGCAGAGCCAGTCATAGAAGATAATACCGAGGCCAAAATTGTTACCACAGCAGAAGAACGTGAAGGTTTTTATATTGTCAAATCAATCTTGAGGGAAGTGATAGACCCAGGCAGAATCACTGATCGAGATGTCCAAAGTTATTTTGGAATCTTGCTAGACAACAACAATCGTAAGCCAATTTGTCGCTTATATTTCAATAATCTCAAGGCACTTAAAATCGGCCTATTCAATCATGGTACTGAAGATAAACAAGAAGAACGTTTTGCAATTGACAAACTAGATGATATTTATCTCTACAGTGCTCAGCTCAAAGCTACAGTTGCTCATTATGCCTCAGTGAGTTCTACAGCAGCCTAAAGAGGCAAAAGTAAAACTGCCTACGATCGCCCTCAAATTAGGGGTGGTGGCTGCGGCGAAGTTCGGTGATTTGGTCAGCAACATCCAGGAGCGATCGCGGCATATCCGGGCCAGTCAAAATCACATCGACGTGGTGGGGGCGTTGGGCCAAAAACTCCAGCACATCCGCTTCGGCAATGAGGCCAAAGTTAATCGCCAAGCTGAGTTCGTCTAATACCACCAAATCAAAAGTTCCCTGATACACCACCTGTTGCGTTTGTTCCCACAGGTGAATCAGCGATCGCTGCTCTTCCACATCCAACTGCGGCGTATCGATACAGCGCGGCAAATTGCACCGCACCCACTGCAAATGCTGGCCCAACTGCACAGGATGCTCATACCCCTGGTCGATTCCACCTTTCAAAAACTGCACCACCAGCACCGGAGTCCCTTGACCCGCAATCCGCAGGGCTTGGGCCATGACATTGGTAAAAAAGCTGCGGTGAGTGGAGGTAAAGACTTGCACCAAACCCTCAATACTCGGTGCTTTCGGGCGCATTGAGTCGAGGTTAGGGGCTTCTACCTGTGAAACCATGATGAACTGCCTGTAGGGAAAAAGGACAAACAAAGTGGGGGCGATCGCCAGTTTCCTTGGAAATGACGGCCCCACCACCACTGATACTCGGCCAACCCAGTTGCGATCGCTGAGCTTGTACCGAGATAGGCAAAATATAGCGTACTTTTCAGTTTTTTAAGCGAGTTCAACGCTACATTTTGTGATCAAGCCTTTTCGGTAGATGCCAGACTCAATCGTTGATTTTATAGTACACCCATATTTATTTTGTGAACTAGAAAGTTTGCCGCATTCTGGGGTCAAGCATTCTGGGGGCAATGCAAATTCCTGGTCTGCCGTTGTAGCAACTCGTTGCGATCGCGCCACCGTCAAGGAATCCGCTACTTTAGCTTACTTTCCGCCGATCGCAGCAATTGTTGCGCTTCGTCGTAAACAGTAGTGCCTTTGTGCACTTTCTTCAGTTCATTAATAATTTCCTGTAACTTTGCCACTTGGCGCGGCTGTAACGATTTAGCATTATCCGGAATCGATTCCAGCAAATTTTGGGTCAACGTTTGGGCCTGTTCAAAAGCTTGCACCGATTCTTGTTCTTGCGTCAGTCTAATGCGTACATTTGTTTGGGCCACTTTGTATTCTTCTAGCAATTTCTTGGCCGATGAATAGTCAGAATCTTCTTCCTTGATGCCCCCTAAGGGCTTAATCGCATCCTTCCACAATTCTTCTGCCTCTATCCACTCTTTGGCTGTTTGGGGCGTTTGGGGCGAAAATTTTTGGGCGGTTGCTGCTGCCAGCCGTGCCGCTTGGATAATGTTGCCCGTCCGCAAGTTATCCGCTGTGAAACCAGCAATATCCTGGAAATCGCGCTTGTAAGCCATCAATTTGGTTTGTGCTGTCCGCCCTGCCAGGGTTTGCCGGGGAATCACGGCCAGCACATCGATCGCCTGTTGCCAGTCTTTCAAAGCAGCCTGTTTTTGGGTGGTATCTGTCGCCGTTTGGTAGGCTTGCTTTGCTGCGTTTAGCGCCTGTTCTGCCTGTACAAGTTGCGTCTGAGCATTATTCTCCTGAAACAGCTTGGCCTCCATTCGGCTCACGGACTGCCGCGCCTGTTGAAACTCGTCCAGGGTAAAGCGCCACCCACACCGAAAGAGGCTGCAATAACTTTGGGGATAATACCCCAGAAATCAGACAGGCAAGGCATCTAAATGCTTTTGGGCGGTTTTTACCTTAGTTGCGCCCAAATCCAAATCTGCCGCGCTGGTGGCCTGGTTTACCAGTTGATCCGCCTGTTCTGTCGCCGCGATCGCCCCCCGATAGTTGTGATCCATACTCATAAAACTGGGCAACAACACCAGCGGGATCGTATTGGCCACCGGATAGCGAATCATCGGATAGGGCAAATTCAGCACCCACACCCCGCCTACCACACTAGCGGTGGCGATCGCCCCCACCTTCAGCCAGCCCCACACCGGATTCGCCGGACGATTGGCCCGCGCCGCCTGCTGCAACACCCGTTCATCAAAATTCGGAAACAAATCATCCAGCTTCGCCCGGAGCTGTTCTGCATTCAGCGGTGGCCCGGATCGCGATCGCAGCCGTTCTAACCGTTGCAACGCGATCGTCCGTTGTACTTGGCCCGCCGGATCCGCCGCACACCGCCGTTCAATTTCAGCCTGCAACACCGCAAACGCCCGCTGATTGAGTTGGCAACTCATGATTCACCCTAATTGCAATCGTGACTACAACTACCCGCACCGTCCGCCCCATTCCGAGCGAAATAACCGAACTGGCCCCCGCGCCTTCTGGCCCCGGAACCGATTTTAGTATTCCCAGTCTGGATTTAACAAAAGCACCTTGGCGATCGCGGACTTTCGACTCAGTTTCAGTTACCTTTAATAGGTGAAACTGGCCAAAACCTCAATCAGACTCAGTAATTTACCAAGACTAACTCGTCCATTTTCGCGGCTGTGTAGTACTCTCGATTTGAATGTGTGAGGAGATTTTCCATGACGGCGACCTTCCCCGCCCCCGAACAGTCCGTTTCCCAGACCCAACCCCCACAACCCAACGTCCACTGTCGCCGCACCACCTACACGCCCCGCAACCAACGGCGCATTCTCTGCGTCTTCCCCAAATACACTCGCTCCTTCGGCACCTTGCACCACGCCTACCCCCTCACCCGTGGCGTAAAAGCATTTATGCCCCCTCAAGGAATTTTAGTTGCCGCCGCTTACCTGCCAGAAACCTGGGAAGTCCGGTTTGTGGACGAAAATATTCGCCCCGCTACCAAAAAAGATTATCAATGGGCCGATGTGGTCATCACCAGCGGGATGCACATTCAGCGCGAGCAAATTAACCGCATCAACGACCTCGCCCACAAGTACGGCAAAATCACCCTGGTTGGTGGCCCCTCCGTCTCTGGTTGTCCTGAATACTATCCCGATTTCGACCTCTTGCATATTGGGGAATTAGGCGACGCAATGGATCGAGCCATTGAATATTTGGACAATCAAATCGATCGCCCCACCGAACAAATCCGCTTTGAAACGAGCGATCGCCTCCCCCTGGATGAATTCCCCGTTCCAGCCTATCATCTGCTGAATTTAAACCAATATTTCATCGCCAATGTGCAGTTTTCCAGTGGGTGCCCTTATCGGTGCGAATTTTGCGACATTCCCGAACTCTATGGCCGCAATCCCCGCCTCAAAACCCCACCCCAACTCCTGGCCGAATTAGATGCCATGCTAGAAGCCGGAAACCCCGGAGCCATCTACTTTGTGGATGATAATTTTGTCGGCAATCGCCAAGCCGTCATCAACTTATTACCCTACCTAATCGACTGGCAAAAAGTAAACGGTTATCCCGTCCAGTTTGCCTGCGAAGCCACCTTAAATATGGCGCAAAGTCCCAAACTGTTGGAGATGATGCGCGAAGCCTATTTCGGCACTGTCTTTTGTGGCATCGAAACCCCAGAAACCGAGGCTCTAAAGTCTATTTCTAAAGATCAAAACCTGAGTATTCCGATTTTAGATGCCATTAAAACACTCAATAGTTTTGGCTTAGAAGTGGTATCCGGCATCATTATTGGCTTAGATACCGACACACCGGAAACTGGCGATCGCATCTTGGAATTCATTCGCCTATCCAACATTCCCATGCTAACCATCAACCTGCTTTATGCGTTGCCCAAAACTCCCCTGTGGCGAAGGCTTGAAGCCGAAGGCCGACTCAACTTTACCCCCGGCCGAGAATCCAACGTAGAATTTTTGATGCCTTACGAAGATGTTGTTCGCATGTGGCAACAGTGCATTACCGAAGCCTACGACCCCGACTTTTTATATCAGCGTTATGCCTACCAATGTGAGCACACCTATCCCAACCGGATTAAACCACCTAAAAGTGCTGCTCGTGTCAACAAAGAAAACGTGCGTCGTGGCTTAACCATGATCGCTAAATTAATGTGGCACGCCGGAGTCATTAGCAGCTATCGCGATACCTTTTGGCGCATGGCAAAACCAGCCATCAAGAAAGGCAAAATCGAACAGCTTCTCAGTGTGGGGTTAGTCGCCCATCATCTCATTGAATTCTCTAAAGAATGTGCAGTTGGGAGCGAATCAGCATCATTTTACTCTCAGCGTGTTCGTAAGCAGTAATCTAGAAAAAGCAGTCTGAACATTCTAGTGTGTTGCGTTCAGATGACCGAGGAGTGTTGATGAGTCAAGCGAGTTTAATCCCCAGTTTTTCGATTGTTCTAGAAACTGAAAATTTAGCCAACGCCAGCTTAGAAGGATTGGTGAAGTCTCTAGCCTCTTTAGTCAATCAATCTTTATCACCCAGCCAAGCCCAAGAGGTAATTTTGATTGACAGTGGGGACACGCCGCCCGACTTACTCACGCAATTGTGCGATCGCTATCCGTGGATCAAAATTTACACCGCACCACCCTCCACCGGCTATTACAAAGCCAAAATGCTGGGCGCTGAATTAGCCACTGGCGAGGTTATCGTCTATGCCGACTCTGACTGTATTTATGAACCCCAATGGCTACACACTATCCTCGAAACCTTTGCCCACCGACCAGACATTCAAATTGTTGCGGGGGAAACCACCACCAGAGGGCGTGGCCCCTACGGCACCGCAATGGCAATGACTTACATTTTTCCCCAATATTCCGGCAAAACGACCCTCGAACCAACGGCCCAATACTTCCTCAATAATGTAGCTTTTCGGCGCGATTTCTTATTAGCTAACCCCATCCCTACAGACCTACCATTGTATCGGGGCAATTGTGTTATTCATATTCACAAATTAGGCGAAACTGGCCACAGAATTTGGCTCAATCCTCAAGCTAGAGCCACCCATGCCCCCCCCGATGGCCTATCCCATTTTTTCTGGCGGTTTCTCCTCATTGGCTATGATTATTACTGGCAAAAAGAACTTATTGCGCCGGAGAATATAGCGCCATCAAAAAATGACGTTCAAGGTGATCCGACAGCCTCTAGTCTTGCCGAAAAGCTGCGTATTTTTCGCGATCGCATCAGTCGGTTATTCATCAACAATCCCTGGCATATCGTTTATTTTCCCCTGGCAATTCCAATCATGATTGCCGCCAGTGTATTGATTTTTGTCGGCTACCAAATTACTCGATTGAAGCAGGATTACTTACTCAAAACCTACGATCGCATTCTAGCTTAAACCTAGATTCTGGCCATCGATACTAACCCGTCCGGCGATCGCTACAAAGGATATTCATCATGTAATTGTTTACATTTCTCTTTCAGCAGTCCACCCGTAATTTTGATTTTGTTTGGCGATCGCGCCACTAATTCCTGACAACGCAACTCAAACAAATTAGGATTCTCATCCTGAAAATCATCATTACCAACACCATAGACAATTTCCGAAATCCCAGCCCAAACGCAGGTCGCCGCACACATCGGACAAGGCTCACAAGTTGTGTAAAGCACATAGCCATCATCTAGCGAGGCTCCAACTTGCAACCGTTGCATTAAATGACGAATGGCATTGATTTCGGCATGAGCAGTTGGGTCACTATCGGGTTTGACGCTGTTGCCCCGTTGCTCAACTACGTTGCCATCTTTAACAATTACTGCTCCAAAGGGAGTTTTACTTTTGCGGGCTTCGGCGATCGCCAACTCCATAAAATCGGTCGGATTCATTGCTGACTGCGGATTTAATTTAATCAGATTGATTACCAGCGTAAATGAAACTCAACCCCAATTCCCCCTATCATTCGAGAGATTTCTATCATTTTTTGTCCTTACAGCAGAACGACTCAATCCCTTCAGGCAACCGCTAAAAACCCTCTAAATACTTCTTTTTTTAACCTAAAGAATTCGCCGAATTTCAGCCAAATTTAAAGCTCATCTTTAGTCAAGATTGCGGTGGTTCTAGATAGTTGCGCTACGGTTTCAACCATGTAGGGACCTTTCAAAGTCTGCACACCCATCAAAGCCAAACCACACCCCACTACAAAATTACCAGCCAACAACGCGATCGCATAATGCAACCACGGGCGACCTGTATCGTAGAGCCAGAGAATTAAAAGCCCCTGACACAACACAAAAAAGGTCATCAAAAAGCTAGAGCCAAGTCCTAAAAAAATAGCACCACTGGCAACTCGTTGTTGTTCCCGCTGGGCTTCCCGTTGGGCCATATTGAGGTGCAAATCCACCATGACTGCACCTAGGCGTAAAGCCCGTTTACCATAGGCACTCAGCGTATCGAGCAAATCATCAACGACCACGCCCAAATCCTCCAAAAATTAGCCCCACAATCAAGCCCACCCCAAATACGGCCAACAGGCTAGTAGCGGGGCGGTCTTGGAGGCGATCGCGAATTTCTGGTGTTTCTTTAATCTGCTGATCGAGCTTGGGCAGAATCTCTTTATCCATTTGCGTCAGTAGTTTTTCCGCCCGTCGTTCCAACAGGTGCAACGATTTTTCTAAACTAGGCAAAATTGCCTCTTTCAGCGTATTTGTTGTTGATGAATTACCAGTGCTTGAAGCGACTTCTGGTTTGTTTTCAGGCACTTGCACTGATTGTTCTGATACTGCGATTTGATACAGTTCTGTCAATTGCCGCCGAATCAATGTCCGAGTCCGCTCGGTTTGATTCGCAATGTGCTCGACAATGAGTTCCAAATCGCCTTCCGTAATGTCCAGAGTTTCTTCCTGAATATCTTGCCACTCTGCCAAAATCAAGGGTTTAACGAGGGAAAAAGAGTCTTGAAACTGTTCTGTTGAAAGAGTTTGAGCATAATGATGGTTGGGCATAACCACCTCCAAATTAACATTAAGATTCAGGTTGTTTGGGTCGGGTTGATCGGCGATCGCGCAAAAAGATTTTCTGAATTTCCACAGCCCACAACCCCACCGTACTCACACCCAAACAAATTAACAACTCTTGAGACGTTAAAGGCTGCGTGGCAAATATCGTTTGAAGCCAGGGCACATAAATCACGGCCATTTGGAGCGCAAAAGTCAGCACCACCGCCCCCCAAAGTGGCTTATTGGAAAAGAGGCCACGCTTGATCAAGAAATCGCGCTCCGATCGCATTCCCATCGCCAGGAAAATCCGCGAAAAGGCCAGCGTGGCAAACACCATCGTCTGCCAGTTTGCCCACTCCAACGACCACACCCGATAACCCAACAGCAAAAACACAGCCCCCATCAGCGTGCCAATCCAGATAATGTCGCGACCCACACCCCGACTAAAAATACTTTCGTTGGGCGGGTAGGGAGGCCGTTGCATCACATTACTTTCGCCCGGTTCCACACTGAGCGCCAGCGCCAGCAACCCATCTGCCAATAAGTTAACCCACAAAATTTGCGTCGGTTCCAACGGCAGCGGCATCGAGAAAAAGGGAGCCAGCAGCATAATCACCACACCGCTAGTATTACCCGTCAGGTTGTAGCGAATAAATTTGCGGATATTGTCGTAAATAATGCGGCCTTCTTCCACCGCCGCAACAATCGTGGCAAAGTTATCATTCAGCAAGACCATATCCGCCGCTTCCTTGGCGACATCGGTACCCGTAATCCCCATTGCCACACCAATATCGGCTTTACGCAATGCCGGGGCATCATTCACGCCATCCCCCGTCATCGAAACAATGTGCCCCTGTTGTTTAAGCGCATCCACAATATCCAGTTTTTGCTGGGGCGAAACCCGCGCATAAACCGAAACCGCTTCAACTTCGTTGCGTAAATCGGCCAGCGATCGCCGATCTAAATCCTGTCCAGTTAAATATTGACCATTTCTAGAAATCTGCAAATCTTCAGCAATATGCCGTGCCATCAAGGGATGATCCCCCGTAATCATCACCGTCCGAATTCCCGCCGCATTGCAGGTTTTGACCGCTTCCCTCGCTTCGGGTCTGGCCGGGTCAAGCATCCCAATCAAACCCACAAAATTGAGTGCGGTTTCAACGCCAACTTCGTGTCCTTCTTCTGGTGCTGCATCGAGGCGACGAAAGGCCACACCCAACACCCGCATCCCGGAACTGGCCAGTTTATCGTTACTGTCTAAAATGCTCTGTTTCCAGTTTTCATCCAGGGATTCGCGTTTGTCACCATGCAATACATGACTACAAATTTCGAGTAAACCATCCACCGAACCCTTGGTAAACGCAATATAAGGACGGCTGGGATCACTACTAAATTTGGGTAGCAGCGCCACCACGTCATTTTGCACAGTCCACTCGCCATTGTCGTGATTAATTTGATGCACGGTGGTCATGCGTTTGCGATCGCTGTCAAACGGGGCTTCCGCCAACCGAGGCAGCAACTCCTCCAATTCTTCCTTTTCCAAACCCAACCGATCCGCAGCCACAACCAGGGCAATTTCCGTCGGATCGCCGATCGCCTGGGCCGGAGCGCCTGAATCCGGGGCCGCATCCTGGCCACCCCCCTCCATTGCCCCATCTGGAACCAGGGCATTATTACACAACGCCCCACCCACCAAGGTTAGCGCCATCGGCGTGGGCAGCGGTTCCCCTTCACCGGGTTTGAAAATGGACTTGTTGCCATCCAATCGCGAGGTAATTTGGGCATAGGATTCCCGCAGATCCACCCGTTCCCCCGCCAAAGACAGGAGGGTGACGGTCATGCGGTTTTCCGTCAGGGTGCCGGTTTTGTCAGAACAGATCGTCGTCACAGAACCCAGCGTTTCCACCGCTGGCAACTTCCGAATCAGGGCATGGCGTTTCAGCATTCGCCGCGATCCCAGCGCCAGGGCAATCGTCACCACGGCGGGCAACCCCTCTGGAATAATGGCAACGGCCAAACTCACTGCCGTCAAAAACATATCGTCAAATTTTTCGCCCCGCCAGATCCCAAAGGCAAAAATCACCGCCACCAGGGCCAAAGCCGCGATCGCCAACCGCTTCCCCAACACATCTAATCGGCGCTGCAAGGGCGTTTCTTCCTGTTCCACCGACTGCATGGAATGGGCAATTTTCCCCAATTCGGTATCCATGCCCGTGGCCGTCACCACCGCCTTTGCGCGGCCATAGGTGGCGATCGTCCCCATAAACACCATATTGAGGCGATCGCCCAGCGGCAAGTTATCGCCCGCGATCGGGGCGACCGACTTCCCCACCGACTCCGACTCGCCTGTAAAGGCCGATTCCTGCACCCGCAGATTGACACACTCCAACAACCGCGCATCTGCCGGAATTTGATCCCCATCCTCCAGTTGCACAATGTCGCCTAGAACAATGTCTTGAGCCGGAATTGATTGCCATTCCCGCGATCGCCAGACCCGCGCCTTAGGCACCGCCATCTTTTTCAACGCCGCAAACTCTTGCCCCGCCCGGTATTCCTGCGTAAAACCCAGAATGGCATTAAAGACCACGATCGCCAGAATCACCAACGCATCCTTCCAATCCCCCATCGCCGCCGACACCACCGCTGCCACAATCAGCACCACCACCGCCGTCGCCGTAAACTGCTCCCACAACATCAACCAGGGACTTTTGGGGGGGCGTTCCGTTAACTCATTGGGGCCATGCTGCGCCAACCGTTGTTGCGCCTCTGTGGGGGATAGACCACTCGCCTCATCCGTCTTCAGTTCCTTGAGGACAGTTTGGGCATCCAGTTGATACCAGGCTTGAGTCATGGATTGAGCACTACATCACAACAATGAAACAAAAACTAGAATGGCGGCCTAGCAATCTAGACACCTCACGCCATTAAATCACGGGCATCGCCAAAGTTCTGTGCCACCGGGGGCAGATCGTTAACCCAAGCCCCGCCCCCAGGAGACCCCTAAAGCTGAAGAGCGATCGCCCCCCAGCCCGCCCATCAGCCCTTTGCCTTGTAAGCCGCCCAGCCACCCAACTCCGAAATATCCGGCCAGTGATATTGCTCAACCAACGCTTGCGGATACAGAAAAGCAATCAACGTTTCTCCCGTATCCAGCACCACATCCCCCGGATACATGTGAGGGGGTTCTGCCGCACACAACCGCTCAAACTGCGCCGGAGTTTGTTCATAAATTTCCCCCGGAATCACCACCCCTCCAGTCTCTACCGCATAAATCGCTGGATGCCAGCCATCTGCCGCTGCGTGAATCCGATAAGTCGGACGGGTATGGGCAACGCCATGAAATTTTACATACTCTAACTTGGCATGGTCGGGCTGGCCCTGCAAGGCGGAGCCACAGATAAAAATCAGTTGATTCACAGGGTCAGTTTTGAGCAGCGTTTGACTCATATTTGATTGCAATTCCTCACCAATCCGAAATATCAAAAAACCTGGAATTTATTGTATAAACATTGCACCACAAAAGATTGCCAAAAAACAAAGCTCTGAACCTGGAAGCGATCGCAGTGGCGATCAACAGAGCCAGTCTCAGAGCTTATTGAGTTTGATCAAATCAGCTTAGCCGCCCGGTCAAACTCTAAGCCGCATTCTCCAACGTCGCCGTTTTAACCATCAACTGTTGAGTTTGTCCGTTCCGCTGGATCTTCACCTTCAGTAGTTGGCCAACCTTGCTGTTGTCTACAATTTTTTGGAGTTGTTCCGCGTCTTTCACGGGGGTGCCATCAATTTCAGTAATCACATCCCCCCGTCGCACGCCAGCCTTTTCTGCGGGCGTTTTCGGCAAAACCCGGATCACGATCGCCCCATCCACTTCAGGGACAGTAAACGGCGAATTGGGATCAGTGTTATTTTGGCGGGCGAGTTCGGGAGTCAACGTTGTCATCTGCACACCAAGATAAGGATGGGCAATGGTTTCACCCCGCGCCAACCGTTGCTCAATTTCCTTGGCTTTGTTGATGGGAATGGCAAACCCGATCCCCATTGCATCCGCCCGAATGGCGGTGTTAATGCCAATGACTTCACCGCGCCCATTCAGCAGCGGCCCCCCAGAATTCCCTGGATTAATCGCCGCATCGGTTTGAATAAAGTCAATGCGTTTGCCCGGAATGCCGACTTTGGCACTCGATCGCTTCAGTGTGCTGATAATCCCCAAAGTCACGGTATTATCCAGGCCCAGAGGATTACCCACCGCGATCGCCCAATCCCCCACCTGGACAGCATCCGAATCCCCCAGGGGCACCACCGGCAAACTCTGCCCCGCAATTTTGACCACCGCCAAATCCGTGACTTCATCCACCCCTTGCACCGTGCCATCAAACACCCGACCATCCTTCAGCGTCACAACCACGCGATCGGCCTTGTCCACCACATGGGCATTGGTCAAAACGATGCCATCGCCATCGACAATAAAGCCCGACCCTTGCCCCCGCAGGCGTTCCTCACGGGGGGATTGATAAAGAAACTCATCACCAAAAAACTGCCGAAAGAACGGATCTTCCATAAACATATCTGGCCCGCCCTGGCGAGTGACGGTGCGTTCGGTATCAATGCGTACCACCGCTGGCCCCACTTGCTCGACCGCCTTGGCCACAAAACTTTCTGAGCTTTTAGCTGTTTCCAGGGGTAAAGCCGTCCCCGCCGTGGCCAGGGTCAGCGATCGCGGCCACGGATCGGCCAACGCTGGGCTATCAGGAATACCGTCCAACACAAACGCCAGCGACAACAAGAGGGCGATCGCCGACGCGACCAACCGCCGCCAAATGTGGGAAAGGGATACAAATCGCATAGGAGCACCTAAAAACGCGCAGTTCGAGGATTCCAACCGTTCCGACTGGCCACCAAACAGCCCCCAGAAGCGGAGAACACCTTGAATCTTTTCATTATTTTGCCAGCCAAAGGAAGCCCGCCGCTACCGCCGTTGCGTCGCCATGAAGTAGGGGTTTCCGAACTGGCCATCCCCGCTTTGTTACGCTTAACGGGGAATCCAGCGAAGACGGATGCACCTACGCTAGAATTTTGAAGCAATCTGAGTACCACTGGCCATGCCAACGTCTGAGCATCCCGGAACACCAGAAATTAATACCGTCGAACCCCTCCACTCCCATGCCCACGGCGACTCTGGCCATCGCCACGCCCATATCCACAGCGAAGAATCGTTGCGGCGAGTGGTCAATCGGCTCTCGCGGATCGAGGGGCATATTCGTGGGATCAAGACAATGGTCATGGAAAGTCGGCCCTGCCCGGATGTCTTGGTGCAGGTTGCCGCCGTGCGAGGAGCCTTGGATCGAGTTGCTCGCATTATTTTGGATGAACACTTAACGGAGTGTATTGCCCGCGCCGCCAATGAAGGCGACATCCAGGCTGAAATTGAAGAACTCAAAGCCGCCCTCGATCGCTTCTTGCTGTAATCTGGGCAGGAGCAATCTCGGTAATAGGGGAACCCGAACCCGCGATCGCGCCCCCCACCCCGATTTACCCTTAACTCACCCCGGCAAACAGTGCCTCAAACGGCTGCGCTGGGGCTGTTTCCCGCGCCACAATTTCCACAATCCGATTTTTGGCTGTCGGAGTAGAAAGCGCCGCCACACAGGTTTGGGCCACCTGCAACCGGGGAATACTCCCTTCAAACAACTGATCTGCCGACTCCATCACAATATGCACTGGCGGTTCTGGCCGATCTTCATTCTTCAAGCCCCCCGGTCGCACAATCGTATACGTCAGGCCACTCTGCTGCAAATATTCCTCGGCTTTTTTCTTCCACACCAAAATCAAAAAGAACAAATTTAACGGATGGAAAAACCGCGAAACACACAAAGATGACACCAACACAAAATGCTCAATCCCCGTTTGCTTGGCTACATTCACTAAATTTTTGGTGCCTTCATAATCCACGCTGTACGGTCCAGCCGGATCAAAGCTAGGTTTGGCCCCCGTCGCACAAATGACGACCGTGCAACCCGCGATCGCCGCCGCCAAACTGGCCGTATTCAAAACATCTCCCACCACAATCTCGGCCTGAGTCGGCAACACCGTCTGCGCCGTCTCCAAATTCCGCACCAACGCCCGCACCGGAATCCCCTGTCGCACCAACTCTTGCACAACTCGTCGTCCAGTTTCGCCCGTTGCCCCTGCAACTAATACTTTCACAATTCACCCCCAACTCACGAACAACTCAACCAACTGAAGGAAACAACCATCTTGCCGGGTAGGCTACCGTTTTTCCCTCAAATCATGTTACTAATTATTACAGGCTTTTTGGAAGGATTGAGTGTTTATGGTGTTGTCAAGCAGGTTAGCCTTCGCTATTCTGCCAGTCAGCCCACTAAATCGCCAGGCTCCCGCGCGTAATTTTTGGTAGGCCCCATGAAGTTAAGTGAGAACTGCTCAAACAACGGTAGATAGTGTCTCAGTCAGGGCACTCTATTCGTAGAGACTCAGTAACGAACTTGGAAAGGTTAATACGACTATGCAGTCCTACCACACAGCCCAGCCTCAACCCGCACATCGCGCTGATGGCCTCATCCATACCTCGTCCCTTGTTACCACCACTGATTATCCTGTTACTGAGGATTCTGCTCAAACTGTGAATGAGCCGACCCAATTCTACAGCCACTTTGTAGACAGCATGGAGATGTTCGCCGATGCCGAGACGGTCTCCCGGTATTTAGACACCCATCACGAATGGTTCCGCCGCTGTGCCCACCCCATGCAGGTAGACTCGATTGGCCCCAACAGCTATGCCCTGGTGATCGGCAAATACGGTTCTTTTGGCTACGAAGTCGAACCCAAAATTGGCCTAGACCTGCTCCCCCAGGATGCCGGGATCTACCGCATTGAAACGGTGCCCGTACCTGGCTACGATCCCGGTGGGTACGATGTGGACTTCAAGGCGGCGATGGCGCTAGTTGAAACCCAACCCGATGAAGCGATCGCAGCCACAGCGGGGCAGTCCGTACCACCCCTCATTACGCGGGTCGAGTGGAGTCTAGATTTAACGGTTTATATTCAATTCCCCCGCTTCATTCAGGCCTTACCCAAGTCGCTGATTCAATCAACGGGCGATCGCCTCCTGCAACAAGTTGTCCGGCAAGTGTCGGGCCGTTTGACCCGCAAAGTGTTAGAAGATTTTCACCAATCCCACGACTTGCCTTTGCCAAAGCGATCGAAACGCTGGTTTTTCCGCAAAGCCGAAGGCCATAACGACAGCCTGGAAGCAGAAGACTAAAGCTCTCAGACAGCCGCCCGCCTGGGGCCAAAACGGCACGAAAAAGCGCAGTAGCCGACAAGACTCTGCGCTGCCATCAAACAGGCTAGGGGTTTAACACCTAATTAGGCGGTTCCACCCCGCCGCAAGCTTAACCTAGAAAAAATGGTTCATTGTTCAATTTTCAGTTCTCAGCTCAACAATCCGATTAGACCGGGAGCAATTGATTAAACCTGGGCCAATTGCAAAACTGCCCCCAAACCTGCACCCATTTCTTGCGGCGAGATCTTGCCATCGTGGTCTTCATCCAGAGCATCAAACACCGCATCCGTACCCAGCCATTCCTCGCGGGTAATGAAGCCATCCCCATCCAGATCGTAGGCATGGAAAATGTCTTCTGCCGCATGGGTTACAGTCTCCCCCGCTTCCAGGCGGGACAACCGCGCTGTGAGAAGTTGTTCCAGGCTTTCCAGGGCTTTAGTAAACCCTTGAATCCCTTCTGCCAATTTTTCAGAGGCCATCTTATCGGCAGCGTGCATCGCATCGAAGGTGGCTTTGTCCACGGTCAACTTTTCAATTTCCATCGCTCCGGCCTTGCCAGGGTCAAGCTTACGGGGCAACTCGCCTTCGGTTGAGTTCAGCTCTGCCAGCAGGTTGGGGGAAATAGTCAACAAATCGGACCCAGCCAGTTCAATGATTTCACTAATGTTGCGGAAGCTTGCGCCCATCACTTCAGTGGTGTAGCCAAACTTTTTGTAGTAGTTGTAAATGGCAGTGACGGACTGCACGCCAGGATCATCTGCCCCCTCGTAGGTTTGCCCCGTTTCTTTTTTATACCAGTCCAAAATGCGACCCACAAACGGCGAGATCAGGGTCACTCCAGCTTCGGCACAGGCGATCGCCTGATGTAGCCCAAACAACAGCGTCAAATTACAGTGAATCCCTTCTTTTTCCAGCACTTCCGCCGCTTTGATCCCCTCCCAGGTAGAGGCAATTTTGATCAAAATGCGATCGCGCCCAATCCCCGCCTTTTCATATTCACTGATCAAATACCGCGCTTTAGCGATCGTCGCCTCCGTATCGTAGGACAGCCGCGCATCCACCTCCGTCGAAACCCGCTTGGGGACAATCGCCAAAATCTTCTTCCCAAACGCCACCGCAAGGCGATCAAAAGCCAGCGTTACCACATCCGCATCACTGGCATCCGGGCCAACCTCCTCCCGCGCCTGCAACAACGTCTCATCCACGATCGCCTGATATTGGGGCATTTGCGCCGCCGCCGTAATCAACGAAGGATTAGTCGTCGCATCCCGTGGAGTAAACTTCTCAATCGCCTGAATATCCCCCGTATCCGCCACAACCACCGTCATTTCCCGCAACTGTTCCAGCAAAGTCTTCGCCATGATTCAAACTCCTATGAGTTACCTACTTTTCCAAAACTAATTTATTTGTGATTTGACCAGTCCGATCCAGGTCATACACAATTGGTACTGCTGTTTCCAACTCCAGGCCAGGAACCTCCTCCGAGCTAAGATTTTCAAGCTTCATAATCATGGTGCGGAGCGAGTTCCCATGAGCCACCACCAGCGCATTCTCCCCAGCAACTAAGTGCGACAAAATACGACTCATAAAATAAGGCACAACCCGTGCTTGCGTATCTGCCAAACTTTCGCCACCCGGTGGTCGCACATCATACGATCGCCGCCACTCGTGCACCAGATCTGCCCTATACCTCGCTGCCGTCGCCGCCTTATTTAACCCCTGCAAATCCCCGTAATACCGTTCATCCAGCGCCGCATTGGTAAAAATCGGCAACTCCTCTGCCGTAGACCCCTCATAGTGATCCCAACCGTGCCAATCCAGATCGGTTGCCTCGTGCTTCAAAATCGGAATCTTCCGATCACAAATCTCATCACATTCCGTGAGGATCATGATGGCCGTTTCGATCGCCCGAATCAGCTTGCTCGTAAAGCATACCTGCACCCAATCCCGCAACTGGCACGAGGCAATCATCGCTTTCGCCCGCCCCCGCTCATTCAATGGCACATCCACCCAACCCGTAAACCGATTGGCCGCATTCCACAGACTTTGTCCATGTCGAGTCAAAATCAGATGTGCCATCCGTCGCTACCCCAAAAGTCCCTCTTGCTTGGCCATATAAATCGCTAAATCCACAACCCGGTTAGAGTAGCCCCACTCATTGTCATACCAAGACACCACCTTAAAGAAATTGCTATTCAACTCGATCCCCGCCCCCGCATCAAAAATACTGGAATGGGGATCAGTCCGAAAATCCATCGACACAACCTCTTCTTCGGTATAACCCAAAATCCCCTTCAACGCCCCATGCGCCGCAGCCTTCATCGCCGCACAAATTTCGGTATAGCTGGTTGATTTCGCCGTCTTAAACGTCAGATCCACAACCGACACATCCGGCGTACCCACCCGAAACGCCATCCCTGTCAATTTCCCCTTAAGTTCGGGTAAGACCAACGCTACAGCCTTGGCCGCCCCTGTGGAAGACGGAATAATGTTTTGGGATGCGCCCCGACCACCCCGCCAATCTTTCTTGCTGGGGCCATCGACCGTCGGTTGCGTTGCTGTCATCGCGTGCACCGTTGTCATTAACCCCTCAGCTAAGCCAAAGTTTTCGTGCAGCACTTTGGCCACAGGCGCTAAACAATTGGTCGTGCAGCTTGCATTAGAAACAACCACATCCGTAGCCGCATCATATTCTGCTTCATTCACTCCCAAAACCAGCGTTTTCACCTTTTCTGGGTCTTTCGTCGGGGCTGAAATAATAACCCGTTTAGCTCCTGCTTTGATATGTTTTTCTGCGGATTCAAAAGTGGTAAAAAGACCCGTCGATTCCACCACGTAATCCGCTCCGAGTTGCCCCCAAGGAAGTTGGCTAGGGTCGCGTTCCGACACACAGGGAATGAAATTACCATTAATCACAATCCCCTCTTCTTTCGATTCTACCGTTCCTTTGAAGGGGCCGTGGGTAGAATCGTATTTGAACAAATAACCCAAATTGTCAGGCGGGACTAAATCATTAATCCCAACAATTTCGACATTGGGATCATCCATCGCCACACGAGCGACTAGACGGCCAATTCGACCAAAGCCATTGATTCCGAGTTTGATGGTCATCGTGAAAGCTCCTTACAAATTCTTACAACTAAATGCTTGATAGAGCGTTGCTGAAATAATTCAGTTTGAAACACAAAGAATTAAATTTGCAGTAACAATGTTAGCGATCTTAATTTCTACTAAATTTCTTAGGAGTTGTAGGGTGAGGATAAGGGATCAGCGCGGCCAGGTTTCTAGCGGGATGCGGTTTAGCTTTTCAGGTTTCGTCTTTTTACCCAACTTAAGCGGTTACTGTTGTTGGCTCCCACTCTAGGCCCGTCGATCGCCCTAAATTGACGGCGTGTAGGCTCAATAGAGACGGCTCAAGTCCTGCTCACTCCTCAGGCTTCAATAGAGTTGCTAGTGGCGACAGGGGGCGATCGCGCAGAAGGCAAGGGTTTAACCTATGGCTCGGCTTCGAGTTGGGCTTTGGCCTCGACTAGGGCTTGAAGATGGGCTTGACTCACGGTGGGATAAGCTAAATTGAGCGCTTTGAGCTGGTGACAAATTCGATCAGCTACGGCTAAACGAGTGAACCATTTATGATCGGCAGGAATAATATGCCACGGTGCCCACGGGGTACTGGTGTAATTCAATACATCTTCATAAGCACTCATATAACTGTCCCAATGTTGGCGTTCTTCAATATCCGCGATCGCAAACTTCCAATTCTTTTCAGGTCGATTAATCCGGTCAAGAAATCGCTGTTTTTGTTCCGCCTTAGAAACATTTAAGAAAAATTTTAGAATGACAATGCCGTTATGCACGAGATAACGTTCAAAGGCATTAATTTCTGCAAACCGACGTTGCCAAATATCGTTTGTTTTGGCCGAAGGGAGCAGTTGTTGTTGCGCTAACAATTCGGGATGGACTCGCACCACCAAGACTTCTTCGTAGTAGGAACGGTTAAAAATCCCAATTCGACCGCGTTCGGGTAGAGCTTTCATGGAGCGCCACAAGTAATCGTGATCAAGTTCTTCGGTGGAGGGGGCTTTAAAGCTAAAAACCTGGCAGCCCTGAGGATTAACGCCCGACATAACGTGTTTGATGGTGCTATCTTTGCCTGCCGCATCCATTGCCTGGAAAATGAGCAGTAAAGCATAGGTATTTTGGGCGTATAAAATATCTTGAAATTGGGCTAATTGTTCTATGTCGTGTTCAAGTTTGCCGTTGGCATCTTGCTTCTTTTTATAGTCGGCAGTGTCAGCCGGATTAAAATCTGTAGCAAGAGAGATGTTGGAGTTTGGCCGAACCAGGAAGCGATCGCGATCCATACACAAGAACAAAGCACCTTCACCGTTATGGTAAGGGGAAAACTGGACAACTCCAGGCAATCCCCTATTCCCCTTAACGTTTGTCGTGGTCAGCGGTTAGTTTGCTGTGACCAGCAGGCTGGAAGGTTTAGCCCGATCGCCCGTGAAGGTGATGCCGCGATCGTTCGCTTCGAGGTGGCGCAGAATTTTGTATATCGTTTCGACCTCTTCCGGTGCGCCAGCTTTTTCGGCGATCGCCAACAAAGACAACGGTTCCCCCGCCTGCGCTAAAGTCGCCACAATTTTGCCTTGCAGCGCCAACACTGAGGCCGCCGCTTTTTTCCCCGCCTCGACCCCCGGTTGGTGGTAGGCATTGATATTGACCAGAGAAGCATACAGTCCTACCGCCCGTTCATAGAGCGCAATCAAAGCTCCCACCGTGCGCGGAGTAACTTCGGGAATGGTGATAGTAATGGAATCCCGCTGATTTTCGTACAACGCTTGCCGTGTCCCCAGCAAAAAGCCAGAGAGAAAATCCCCAGAGGTGGCCCCTGGCTCCACTTCCATTGACGGGCCTTGCCGATCTTGCAGCACTTCGATGAAGGTGGCGAAGAAATTGGGCACCCCTTCCCGGAGTTGCTGGACGTAAGCGTGTTGGTCGGTAGAGCCTTTGTTGCCGTATACGGCGATCCCCTGGTTGACAACGTTGCCATCCAGGTCGGTTTCTTTCCCCAAGGATTCCATGACCAACTGTTGCAAGTAGCGGCTAAACAGGAGCAGGCTATCTTTATAGGGCAAAATCACCATATCTTTTTCGCCTTTACCGTTCCCGGCGTAGTACCAGGCGAGGGCCAACAACGCAGCCGGGTTGGTTTTGAGGTCGGCAATCCGGGTGGCGGCATCCATTTCCTTGGCCCCGTCCAGCATGGCCTGGATATCGATGCCCTGCAAGCAGGCGGCCAGCAGGCCCACAGCAGACATTTCCGAGGTGCGCCCCCCCACCCAATCAAACATAGGAAATTCGGCGATCCAGCCTTCCATCTGGCCGATTTCGTCCATTTTGCTGCCTTTCATGGTGATGGCAACGGCGTGTTTGGGAAAGTTTAAGCCTTGGGCTTCGTAGGCCCGTTTGACTTCTAGCATTCCGTTGCGGGTTTCGGGGGTGCCGCCGGATTTGCTGGTGATGATGACGAGGGTACTTTTGAGGCGATCGCGCAGACAGTTCAAGATGCGATCGATCCCCGCCGGATCGGTATTGTCAATAAAATAAATGGGCATGGGGGAGTTTTCTGGAGCCAGAGCCTCCGCCACAAACTGCGGCCCCAAGGCCGAGCCACCAATCCCCACCGACAGAATATCCGTAAATTTCGGGGCTTCCGGTGGCACCAACTCGCCCGCATGGATCTGTTTCGCAAAAGCTTGGATTTGGGCCAGGGTTTCAACGATTTCCGCTTTGGGGCCAGCGGGGGCAATGTCCGGGTCACGCAGCCAGTAATGCCCGACCATCCGGCCTTCATCGGGGTTGGCGATCGCCCCTTGCTCCAACGCCGTCATCGCCCGAAATGCCTGATCAAACTTGGGCTTAAGCTGTGCCACAAAGGCATCATCAAACCGCATCCGGCTCACATCCAGATACAGCCCTAGCTCACTGTGGTAGTAAAGCCAATCTTCGTAACGCTTCCAGAGTGCCTGTGTGTCCATATCCTTGCTTACACTTGCAACCATAATTACGCTACCTGCTGTTTTCAGTAATTGCGATAAATCCAACTATCGATTTCAGATTTCCAGGATGGGATATAAGCTCTGCTTAACACAGAGTCGCGATCGCCCTGGCAGCCTACTTCGCTGTATTGTCCACCAAATCGAGCTGTTGAGCCGCACAAATGGCAGCCCCGATCAAGCCCACCCGTGGATTCAGCACCACATGGATGGGAATTTTTTCAACCGCCGCCCGCACTCGCCCCTTGTCATCAAAGGCTTGCAAAAACTCTCCGGACTGCAACAACGGTAAATTTTTCGCCGCGATCCCCCCCGCAATATAAAGCCCCCCATAGGGCAACAGTTTGAGAGCCATATCGCCCGCCTCCGCCCCATAAGCCCGGACAAACAACCGCATCGTTTCAACGCAGCAGCGATCGGTGCCCGCCTGGGCATGTTGAGAAATCACAGCGGCCAAATCCACTGTCTTCTCGTCCTTGCCTAGCTCCTGCTGCCAGGTTTTGAACGCCGCCGCCACCGCCGGATGGTCTTCCCCCAGCCCCCGGCTGTGCATGAACAGGTAAATCGAGTGAATGCCCATGCCAGAGACCACCCGCTCCACCGAAATTCGGTGCAGATCATTTTGTTCTTGCAAATAACGCACCAATTGGTAGTCCATTTCCGATCGCGGCGCAAAACTGGTATGTCCGCCTTCCGTCGCAAAGACCTGATAGCCCCGACTCGTCGGGATCACATAGCCCTCACCCAACCCCGTGCCCGCCCCAATGATGGCGATCGGCCCCGTTCGGTCAGGTTCCCCCACCCGGAGCGTCACCACATCCTCAGGCAATAACCCCAACACCCCATAGCCCACAGCGGCAAAGTCGTTAATCAACGTCACCTGCGGAATGTGTAACTCCCGCTGAAGTTCCTCTTGATTGAGCTTCCAGCACAAATTCGTGAGCTTTGAAGTGCCGTGGATGACTGGCCCCGCAATGCCAAAACACGCCGCATCCGGTTGATAGGAGGTCTGGGTTGCAGCCTCAGCCGCCCGTAAAAACTGCTCCACCATTGGGATCAGGTCGGGATATTCCCGACTGGCGTAGGTGGCTTCATACAAAGCCGTGAGCACGGGAACTGTGCGGGCAGAAGGTTCCGCCCTGACCACACGGAGAATTGTTTTGGTGCCACCAATATCACCTGCGAGCAGGATTGTCATAACTGCTACCTAAGTCTGAACGTTGCGTCTCTTTCATCCAAAATAATCGGTTGAGTGGTAGTCAGTCTTCTCTTCTAGGATTTTCTCTCTCAAGCAGGAACTTTTTCTGGGGGACGAATTTCGTTGGAGAGGTCTTGGCCGTGCTCAAAGGCGGTGATGCTGGCGATGGTGGTGGCGGCAATATTTTCGAGGGCGTTCCGGGTGAAAAAGCCTTGGTGAGCGGTGATGACGACGTTGGGGAAGGATTGCAACATCTGGAAGCGATCGTCCTGAATAATATCTTCAGACCAGTCTTCAAAAAATAAGCCCTCTTCCTGCTCGTAAACATCAATGCCCAGGTGGCCAATGGTGCGGTTTTTGATCCCGTCGATGACGGCCTGGGTATCGATCAAGGCTCCGCGACTGGTGTTGATCAGCATGACTCCGGGTTTCATTTGGGCGATCGCGTCTGCATTAATGATGTGATGGGTTTCGGGGAACAGAGGGCAGTGGAGCGAAATGATGTCCGATCGCTGGAGCAATTCGGGCAAATCCACATATTCGGTATCGGCGATCGCGCTAAATTCCGAACTGGGGTACTTGTCATAGCCCAACACCTGACACCCAAAACCGCGCATAATCTGAGCAAAAATCAGCCCGATCCGCCCCGTGCCAATCACGCCCACCGTGCTGCCATGTAAATCAAACCCCAGCAAGCCATCCAGCGAGAAATTATCATCCCGAACGCGGTTATAGGCTTTGTAGAGTTTGCGGTTCAACGTCAGAATCAGGCCCACGGTATGTTCTGCGACGGCATAGGGCGAGTAGGCAGGCACCCGCACCACCCGCAACCCCAATTCCGCCGCCGCATCTAAATCCACATGGTTGAACCCGGCAGAGCGCAATGCAATCAGTTGGGTGCCATTGGCCGCTAAAACCTGGAGGGTTTCCGCATCGACTTCATCGTTGACAAAGGCACAGACCACCGGCAAGCCAGCAGCGAGTAGGGCCGTGCGCCGATTCAACTGGGGTTCTAAAAACACTAATTCGTGTTGGCGATCGCCATTGGCCGCCGACAAAAAGCGGCGATCGTAGGCTTTGGTGCTAAAGACAGCAACTTTCATGATTGAAGTCAAACCTCCACTGAAGCAACAATTTGAGCCAGAACAATTGGCCACGAGGCCAGCCCAGGGGGGCACCCTTGCGCCGGGTGCAGTCCGCGATCGGGGCACGAAACCCACCAGCGGGAGGATGGCAACCTGACTCGTTCTGAGCACACCATTTGGAAAGTAACAGAGACACTGGGGGTAGAGCTTAAATCGCGATCGCCTTTACTGTAATCGTTCTTGGGCGATCGCGCAGTATTCCTTGACTCACCCCGGAAAAAATCCAGCGTTCCAGTGGGATTTCCCCGATACTAGATCAGCAGAGGCAATGCTCAGGGAGGAACACCGTGCTTTCAAAAGGCTTTGAAGTTGAAATCTACACCAGCACCCCTGAGGGCGATGTAGTCGGTTTATCAGACAAAATTGTGGCGGCGTTGGATGGCTTTGTGCGGGAACCGGATAGCCGCAATGTGGAATACACCACGCCCCCGTGCCATCGCTACGAGCGACTGCTGTGTGACTTGGTACGGCCTCGGATGCGGCTGCGAGAATATTTGCACAAGCTCGGCGACTATACCCTGATGCCGGGGAGTACGCTGGCCGTGGGTGGGGGCGATCGCTTCCACCGCTCCGATCCCGGCAACCCCTACCACACCTACATCGAACAAACCTATGGCACCAGCGTCGTCACCGCCAGTATTCACATCAACATCGGCATTGATGATCCCGAAGTCTTGATGCGGGCTTGTCGGCTGGTACGGCTGGAAGCCCCGCTGTATCTAGCCTTGAGTGCGGCCTCACCGTTTTTCGATGGCGCAGCGACCGGGCACCACTCCACCCGCTGGGCCGTCTTTCCCAAAACGCCGAGCCATGTCCCCTTGTTTGAAAGTCACGGTCATTTTATCCGCTGGACAGAGGAACAACTGGCCGCTGGCACCATGCAAAATGTGCGCCATCTGTGGTCATCGGTGCGGCCCAATGGCGATCGCCGCCCCTACGATTTGAACCGTTTGGAACTACGCATTTGCGATTTGGTGATTGATCCCATCGCCCTGTTGGCCATCACCGCCCTGCTCGAAGCCCGTCTGCTCCAGGTGATCGCCGATCCCAATTTAGACCCGCTGGAGCAAAGCGAACTGCCCGCCCACACCCGATCGCAGGATCTCGTCGCGATCGCCGACGACAACGAAACCGCCGCCGCCAAACTTAGCCTAGATGCGGAATTGCGCCATTGGCAAACCGGGCAACCCCTCCTCGCCCGCGAGTGGATCGAGCAGCTTTACCAGGAGGTGTGGGCAATGGCCAAAGCCAACGGCTTCAGTTGTTTTCTCCTACCAATCAAAAAGATTTTGCGCGATGGCAACGAGGCCCAACGGTGGCTCCGGGAATACGACACCAACCCCAACATTCGGCAAATCATGCAACATGCCATTCAAACCGCCCACACCCAGGAATTAGCCTTACAAGACGATCTCTGCCGCCCCCTGGTAGCCTAAGAGTTTGCCGCCGCCGCGATCGCGGATTCCGGTCAATCGGTATGATGGGGAAATTAGGAGTGGGGGGTTGATACAGGTTCAATGGGGTTAATTTATTTTCTATTGCGCTCATCCTGGCGAATGGTGGCGATCGCCATCTTCACCGGATTTCTGAGCGGAGGCAGCAGCGCCGCCCTCATTGCCCTGATCAGCCGCTCCATCAGCCTGGGCCTCACCCAATCCCTGGACACCCTCGCGATCGCCTTTGGCTGGCTGGCCCTCATCGCCTTAGTTTCCAGCATTACGTCCCAAATTCTGTTAACTCGCTTGGCCCAAAAAGCCGTCTTTCAGTTGCGCTTGCAGCTTAGTCGGCAAATCCTGGGCACCGAACTAGAACACCTGGAAAAACTCGGCGCACCCCGGTTGCTGGCCACCCTCACCGACGATGTCCAGGCCGTGTCCGATGCCGTGCGCCTTGTCCCCTTCTTGTGTATCGACATGGCGATCGTGGCGGGTTGTCTGGGCTACATTGTCTGGCTCTCCTGGAAAGTCTTTTTGCTGGTCTGCCTGCTGACCGTTGTGGCAATGGGCAGTTGCCGCTGGTTGCTGAAACGGGGCCAACAATGGCTGGCCAAAGCCCGCGAAGAACAAGACACCCTCTTTCGCCACTTTCGCACCGTCACCGATGGCACCAAAGAGCTAAAACTCCACTACCGCCGTCGCCAAGCCTTCCTCAAAGAAGATCTGCAACAATCCGCTGCCACCTTCCGCCGCTACCAAACCCGTGGCCTCACCCTCTTTGCCATGACCTCCAGTTGGGGCAAATTAATTTTCTTCTTTGCGATCGGGTTTGTGCTGTTTGCCCTGCCCAAATTGATGACCCTGGATGCCAAAACCCTCTCCGGCTACGTCCTCACCTTCACCTATCTCATGTTGCCGATGGATAATTTGGTGAACTCGTTGCCCGTGTTGGGTCGTGCCAGCGTGGCCCTGAAAAAACTCAAATCCCTGGGCATTTCCCTCTCTAGTCGGGCCGAAGCCAACACCACCCCAGAAGCCATTCACCAACAGTGGCGATCGCTCCACCTCAAAAACATTTGCCACACCTACGAAAACCATCAGCAAGAAGATGCTGGATTTGTCGTTGGGCCAATCGACCTTACCCTAAAACCAGGAGAACTGGTGTTCATCGTCGGCGGCAATGGCAGTGGAAAATCCACCTTGGCAAAGTTGCTGTTGGGTCTTTACATTCCCGAATCCGGCGAAATTTATCTCGACGATCAGCCCATTAACGACCAAAACCGCGAATGGTATCGCCAGCACTTTGCCGTCGTCTTCGCCGATTTCTTCCTCTTCGATCGCCTCCTGGGATTAGACCGGGCCGACCTGGATGCCGAAGCCGAGAGTTACCTTCAACGCCTGCGTCTGGATCACAAAGTCACCATTGCCGATGGCCACCTCTCCACCACCGCCCTGTCCCAAGGCCAACGCAAACGCCTCACCCTCCTCACGGCCTACCTCGAACATCGCCCCATTTTCCTGTTCGATGAATGGGCCGCCGACCAAGATCCCATCTTCAAAGATGTCTTCTACACCGAACTGCTGCCCCAACTGCGCGACCAGGGCAAAACCATCATTTGCATCAGCCATGACGATCGCTATTTTTCCGTCGCCGATCGCATCATCAAACTCGACTACGGCCAAATCGAATACGACAAACCCCTGACCCCCACCGCCCTAAAAAACCTAGACTAAAACCACGCCAACCCCGTGCTTCGCCGCCAAATTCCAATGGTTAGCCTGAACCAGATGCCCATCAACACCAGATTACGGGCGATCGCCCTCCTCCTGCTTGGTGCCACACTCATCTTGTTTGGAGCGTGCCAACGCCTTGCCCCCCCCAAAGCCAGCCCCCCACCGCCCCCCACCGCAGTGCTATTCATTGGCAACAGCTTCACCGACTTTAATAACGGGATTGATACCGCCCTGCAAGGGTTAGCCTCGACCATCACCGCCACCCGCATTGCCCCCGGTGGCTACACCCTGGAAATTCACTGGAATCAGCGCAAAGCCCTGGAACGGCTTCAACAAACACCGTGGAATTACGTCGTCTTGCAAGAACAAAGTCAAACCCCTGTTTTTGACCAGGCCAAATTCCGCCAGTTTGCCCAAGCCTTTGACCGGGAAATTCAACGCCAGGGGGCCAAAACCGTCCTGTTGATGACCTGGGAACGGCCCGACAGTGTGATCTATGGGGTGACAACCGCCAACCTTGCCACTGCCTACAAAACTGTGGGCCGCGAGTTGGGGGCAAAAGTGGCTCCTGCTGGGCTTGCCTTTGAGCGATCGCGCCAGCAAAAACCCGACTTAGCCTTATACAGTGACGACGGCCACCCCACCGTTGCAGGCACCTATCTAGCCGCCTGTGTCCTCTACGGCACCCTGTTCGATCGCTCTCCCCTGGGCCGACCTGCCACCGCCGCAACCATCCCCAGAGAAACCCAAGTGTATTTGCAACGCATCGCCGCCAAAACCTTGGGCTATTAGGGCGATCGCGGCAGTTGGCTTTGGATTGCTCTGCACCAATCGGTTAGCCCCAGCCGCAGACTAGCGGAATAGACTTAATAAAACGTGGAGCGTGCGTTGGCTCAATCCGGCCCAAAAGTAAGCCACCCCGCCCACCAGGGCAAAAAAAAGGACACTCATAACAGGGGTTAAGGGAGTCGGTTGGAGTTGCAAGCCGCCCCCATCGGGAAACAGCATAAACAGATCATCCACTTTGAGCAGGCCCGAACGGAGCAACAGCGAAAAGGTAATTGAAGTACCGATTGTGGCCACGATCGCGTGGAGAAATAAGGGCCGTCGGGGACTCAGTTCCAATGTCAAAAACAACGCCGCGATCGCCGCCACCCGCGTAAACGCTTGTAGTGTATTTTCTTGGGCCACCCACTGCCAACTCACCCAGCCCAAGCCATAGCCCCCCGCCCCCAATAAACTGGCAGACCAAACCCGATGGGAGCGATCGTCACTGGGCAGATAAATCCCCGCCCACACACTCCCCAGGCCCGCCAACATAAAAATCAGCAAAATGGGCGTAAAGATCACCGTTGGTGATCCCCCCTTGGGAAAAGTGGCGGCAAAAAATTGCCAAATGCGCGCGGCAACAGGAGAGCCAAAAATAATCCAATAGCCCAACCCCGCCCCGATCGCCCCACCCAAGCCCACTTGCCCGATCGACCGTAGAATTTGCTGGCAATCGTGGCCCCAATCGGCCACCCGCTCCATGCCAGCATCCATCCGATTTTCCAGGGTTTGAATTGGTGCAAGCATCGTTTTTAACTTGGCTTTGGAGGAAATCGGCGATCGCCCTTGCGGCTGGGGTTTGGCCCAAGTCGAAGCCGCCCGTCCCCCTTTGCGACTAGCCATCTGGGTCAAGGCCACCTGCAACTCCGCCATCGACTGAGGCCGACTTTGGGCCTGGGCGTGGGTCATGCGATCGAGCAAACTTGCCAAAGGCTGACTCACCCGCACTTTATTGTGCCAGCGCCCCGACCCCGTACTTTGGCTGCTTCCCCCAGTAGACCGGGCACCCATCAACAGATGCTTGGCAATTCGCCCCAAGGCATACACATCCATACTGGGCTGGAGGCTGGCCTTGGTGCTTTGCTCTGGAGCCTTATAGTCTTGAGGGCTGGAGGGTTGGCGGGCCATGCTGCTGTGCACTGTGTTACACCGATGGGCCGCGCCGAACCCCACGATCGCCAACGCACCAGACTCTTTCAGCACCAGATTTTCTGGCTTGAGGTTGCCATGCACGACTTGCCGCTGATGCACTGGTTGCAGAATCTTAGCCGCCTGGATTAACCAATCCAGCACCCACGCCTCCGGACAGCCACTGGGCTGCTCGGCGAGGATAGATTGGAGCGATTTGCCGCCAATTTTTTCCATCACAAAGCACGGGAGCATCTGCACCCTGGGCACTTTGATCGGCACCTGGAAATAACTATTAACCTCTACTCTGGGCAAACCCACATGGCGTAGACCCGCTAGAACCTGGGCCGTTTGGCGAAAAGCCTGGGCCGTTTCGGGTGTGGCTTCGATCAAAATCTTGAGAATAGCTTCTCGCTTTGTTTTCAGGTCATAAACGGTGTAGGTTGTCGTGAAACGCCCACTGGAGAGCAATTGCAACGGAAGGTAGCGATCGCCCAAGCGCAGCGAGGTGCCACAGTTGGGACAGGTTGGAGAAACTAAACGGAGCGATCGAGCACAATCTGGATTGACACAACAAACAGGTGAATCAGACGGAACCGAAGTCATGGGGGAGTTCCTTAAATGGCAGTTGAGTGCGCGCAAACACAAAGCAAATTCATGCTTAATAACCACACTAACTCGGTTTTTTTTCCTGAAAGTTTAGTTGTTTAAACATTGCAATCCATGATTAAACATGGCTGAATGCAACGGGAATGCAACCATAAAACGGGCGATCGCGCCGCCCCACCCCCAAGCTGACTAGCCCCGAACTTGAGCCAAAAAATCATTGATCTCAGCCGCCAACCATTGGTGCTCGGCCTCGCTCAAGCCAACCCCAAAGACGTGTCTGTACTCCCTTTCCCAATACACCAGCCTAACGGTGCGGCCTTCAATCGCCTCCTGCACGTTGACTTCGGCCCGACGCAAATCAGCCGTGTGCCCCTGATAGCTTCGTTGAAAGCCCAAACACTCCCACTCTTGAGAAAATGCTTTGGAATCAACAATCAGGCGACGATACCCACCAGCGGCAGGTAGATGCACCAGCCCCAGCAGTCCCACACCCATCACGAAAAACGGAATCGAAAACAGCAGAAAAAAATAGGGTGCGCCTGCGACGAACACGGAAGTTACCCAAAACGCGACAAGCCCGTTCCAAGCAACGGCCAGTAGGCCCAGAGGATTAGACAAATCAGCCGGGGGAATGGTAATTTCCAGGCGATCGCGCTGGCGCTGGAGTTGCACTTTTGTTGCCGGGGCTTGGTGGATTGCGGTGGAGTTGGGGGCAATGGGGGCGATCGCGGGGGTTGGCTGCTGCAAGGCTTGGAGAGCCGCTGCTGCCGTCGGAAATCGGTCTTCGATCGCGGGTTCCACCATTGTTTCCAGCCAAATCGCAAACGCCTCGGATACTTGCAGGCGATCGCGAAATTGTAACCGCAGCCGTTTTTGCGGCAAATCTGCTGGGTTTTGGTGAGTCAACACAAACAACAGGGTTGCGCCCAAACTATACAAATCCGTGGCAAATTCCGCCTGCCCCCGAAACTGCTCTGGCGGCATATAGCCAAAGGTGCCTACCACCGTGCTGCCCCCCGACATGGTGTGCCGATAGGCCGCTTGCACTGCGCCAAAATCCACTAAATACAGCCGACCGTTGTTTTGTCGAATGATGTTCTGCGGTTTGATATCGCGGTGAATCACCGGGGGCGTGCGCCGATGCAAATAATCCAAAATGTGCAGCAATTGCACGGCGATCGCTTTCACCTCCGTTTCATCACAGCGCCACCCCGCCGCCACCCACTCTGCCAGGGATTTGCCCGCCGCCAGTTCTTGCACCAGGTAAAACTGGCGATCGCTGGGGGTATCAACCTGAAAATGATCGAGATAGGCCGGGATTTGGGGATGGCTCAGATTTTCCAGCACTTGTGCTTCCCGTTCAAACAGTTCCAGAGCTTTCCACTCCGTCACCTGGTGTAGGGACAGGGCTTTGAGCGCCACGACCTGGCCGCTCAGTTGATCCTGGGCTTTGTAAGTGATGCCCATCCCCCCTTGGCCCAACCGTTCCAAAACTTCGTAGCGATCGCGGACCTTGTCACCGGGCTGATGCAATGCAGTCATGCCAACGTCTACCTTTTATTGCGATAAATCGTGTCATTCAGAGCAGCACTCAATTCTTGCTGCCAATTTTAACCGAGTCGTCAGTCCGCGTCTTTTCTTTGACAAAGCCCGGTAGAGTAGTTTAGAGATGAACCTTCCTTCGCGATCGCGGGTCTAATAATTTGTTCCGGTTTTCGAGGAGGAATCGCTTGCAGGTGATCGTTTTGCCAACTTCATCAAACGAAAGCCACTCGGAGAGCGATAGTTTTTTGGTGCGGCGCAGCCTTCAGGGAGACCACCAAAGTTTCCAAGAACTCTATCGACGGCACCACACCCGCGTCAGGGCCATCCTATTTCAACTCTGTGATGCTTCGGCGATCGACGATCTGGTGCAAGATGTCTTTTTGCGGGCCTGGAAAGGTTTACCCAAATTTCGGCAATCAGCGCAATTTTCCACCTGGCTCTACCGCATTACGTGGAACGTGGCCTCAGACCAACGACAAGCCGCCGCCCGCCACCGCACCCAACTCCAAACCCTAACCACCCATGCCCCGACTCGCCAAGAATCCCCCGATGTGCTCCATTTGCATTATCAAGATTTGGTGCAACGAGGATTGCAGGAGTTGAGTTTTGAGCATCGGACTGTGCTGGTTTTGCATGATTTGGAAGAAGTGCCCCAAAAAGAAATTGCGGAAATTTTGACCATTCCTCTGGGTACAGTGAAATCCCGGTTGTTTCATGCCCGGGCAGCTATGCGTAAGTATCTAGAACGAGAAGGAATCCACCTATAACGACGTGCCAAGGAATTGAACCATGAAGCCTTTGCCTGAAGATGATCCACGTTTATCAGCCTTTCTTAAAGCCCACCGCCCGCCGATTCCGCCCGCCGACCCGGCCCTGGAGGAGCGGTTGCTGGCCGCGATCGCGACCACGCCCCAGGAAATTGCCACCATTGATCCCAGCCCAGGCCCACGATCGCGGGGTGGACGGCGCAACCCGTGGTTGCTTCCGGGGGCGATCGCGGCTGGTCTCGTCGTGGCGATCGTCGGCTATCACACCCGGCCCCAGGTGCAACCCACCGCCAGTGCCCCCAGTGCCGCCGAACTGGCCGAACTCGAAAACTTCATCGAAAACACCTGGCAAGATCCCGTCGCGGAACAGCCCGCTGTGTATGCCGATGAGCTATTGAACCAGGCAGATGTGGCTGCCGTTGATCCCACCATCAATTGAACTGTTTGACCCGAAGTTAGAATTTTTTGATAGGAGTGTTGTTCATGTTTGCGCGTCCCCTGTCTGCGATCGCGGCCTTATGCCTCATTTTGGGAAGTGCCGGAGCTATGAGTACCGCGATCGCCCAGGCCAATCTCCAGCGCCAAGACTTTTCGCGATCGCCGCTGCACCTGGCCCAGAAACCATCCCGCCGCCCCGATGACACCCAATGGCTCCGGGAGCTTAACCTCAATGCCAACCAGGTACGCCAGATTCAGGCCATTCGGCAGCAATATCAAAATCAACTCAACCAAGAGCGCCAAGCCCTCCAGCAAGCCAACCAGGAATTACGGCAACTGATGACCACCAATGCATCAGCCGACCAAATTCGCCAAAAATTTACCCAGGTACAATCCCTGCGCCAAAAACTCGCCAACACCCGGCTAAACAGTATGTTGGCCATCCGCAACGTCCTCAACCCGCAACAACGGCAAAAACTGGGGGAAGTCTTGGGGCGCAAAGGTAAGCAGCTCAATGGGGGCTGGGGCGGCGATCGCGGCCTGTAGAGAGCACAGCTTTTCCCCCTCAGCGGATGGGGGCGCGATCGCCCAGACTCACCGTTTCCGCCACCGCCAAATCCAGCGTATAGTTCACCGGGTTAGCCGCAGCAGACACCACCACAATTTCGTAAAATCCCGCTTCTGGCAAGGTGCCGATCCAATCGGTGGCGCGGGAATCGGCCAGGAGGGCAGGATTTTTGCTCGTCGGCGGATAAAGCGACAGATAGGTGCTTTGGGCTGGAACCTGAAGCTGTAATTTCAGAGTTTGGTTGCGGCCCAAATTCGCGACATAGGCCCGTCCTTCGCCCGGATCGAGATTGCCGCTGAGGCGGTGGCTAAAGTTGCCCGTGGGAAATTTGACGCGCTCCAAGGTTGCTCCTGCTTGCAAAGCCTTGAGCCGATCGGCTGCCATTCCCTGCCACACTTGTCCAATGGGCTGATCCAGCAGGTTTTGTGCCCGCGATCGCCCCGGAAAAGTACGGAAAAAAGCCGCATCGGTCAAATCATTCAAGGCATTGCTGCTGAGATTGAGCTGGCTAACCGCCGCATGGCGATCGCGGACATCCGTCAACGTGTAGCGTCCTAACCGTCGCCGCGCCGTCTCACTCAACCCTTCAAGCCGCTTCAAGGTCTGGAGGGCTAACTCGTCCCAGGCTTGCCGCAGTTGAGCATCGGCGGCAGTGGTGTTGAGCTTCCGCCCCTTCAGTTCGGGGTGCTGCTCATAAAATTCCGCGTTGATCAGCTTTACCAAAAACCCATTGTCAATTTGGAGCGCCTTTTGTTGGCGGGCGATCTGGTCTTTGCGATCGCGCTCGGCCTGGGAAAAGCCAGAGCCAGTCGGAGTGACCGGGGATGGCCGCGTTGAACCAGAGGATTTAATGATGTCGGGGAGTTTTTCTTTTAATGCTGGCCCCAACCACACCACACCCAGCCACCAGCCACCAGCGGCCATGCTCAGCAGCAATAACCACACGGCGATCGCGCGGCTTTTCCCCGGTTTGGGCGCACGGCGGGGTGCAGCCGATTGGGCAGGGGCCAGCGCCTGGGTTGCAGGATTCGTCACAGCTTTACGGGCAACGGCCAAGGTGGCCGCAGCAGAGGGAGGGCTGGCAGGAGCGGCGGCCATTGGGGGCGGCTTCGTAAACGTCAGCGGATTGGCGGCCGTAGGCGAGGCGACAGCGGGGGTATAACTTGCAGTGGCCAGGGCTTGCATCACCGCTTGGGCCGACTGATAACGCTTGTTGGGATAGGGATCAAGCATTCGGGTAAAAATGGCGGCGAGGGTCGGCGGCAAGTGGATGTGATGTTGCCAGGAGCGGCGATCGCCCGCCATGCCACTTTTGAACAACTCTGGGGGTTCTTTCCCAGTTAATAACACCAGAGCCGTCACGGCCAGAGCATACAAATCGCTGTGGGGATACACTTCTCCCTGTTCCAACTGTTCCGCTGGCGCATAGCCCACTTTCCCCAGGCGCGTCACCGTTGCCGAGACACCGGGAGTGATCGGAGCAATTTCCCCTGTGGCCGAAACCTGCGCGGCAATCTGTTTCACGCCACCAAAGTCAATCAAAACGGGCAAATCGTCCTGCGATCGCCGAATTAGGTTATCCGGCGAAATATCCCGGTGAATCACCCCAGCACTGTGGATGTAATCCAGCACGGGCAACAATTGCTGCATCAGTAGCACAACTTCCGCTTCCGAAAACGTTTGGCCCTGCCGCTGCCGTTGTTTCAGCAAGTCGTGATAATCTTTGCCTTCAACGTAATCCTGCACCAAAAACAATCCCTCATGGCCTTGCCAGGTGGCTCGGAACATTTCCCGAAAGCTCGGAATTTGTGAGTGTTGCAGCTTATACAACGTACCAGCCTCACGGGCAAAGAGTTCCTGCGCTTTTTGTAAGGCACTGGCACTGTCAACCTGGGGGGCTAATTCCTTTAGCACGCAATATTCATCGAAGCGATTGGTATCCGTCGCCAGATAAGTCCGCCCGAAGCCACCGTGCCCCAGTTCTGACCGAATTCGATAACGCCAGCCCAGCAGCTCACCAACGGCCACAGGCAACGACAACGATTCCCCACACAAGCGACAAAAGCGACTATCGGTGGAGTTGGCATGGCCGTTGCTACAAAAAAGCGTCATAGGTCATTTGCCCCAGAAAAATGCCACAGAGAAGGAGGGTCGAGCTAGGGAGGCGTTGGGTCAGCATCGGCTGAAGTCTCGGCTCCAGGGCTTGAGGGTTCTGCGGAACTGGGTGGATCAGGGCTGGCCCTATCTGTTCTATCCTGGGCGACCTCATCCGGCGCGTCAACGGTATCCCGTTCTTCGACTGGTTCCGTTGACGTTGGTTCCGCTGGGGATTCGGAGGCCACCACGGGAGCCTCAAGCGGAAGAGTAGCAGCAGTTTCAGGGGGCGGTGGGGCGATCGCCCCATCGGCATCTGGGGCTGGACTATGTTCTGGATGAGCGACACCCTCAGACGACCCTGCCAGTTCTGGCGACGCAACCGCTGGAGTTGGCTCGGCGATCGCCGTTGACGCAGCAACAGCTTCAGCCTCAGCCTCCGCCTTTGGGGCTTGTGGGGTTGCCACGATGACGGGCGGCAGAATCCGATTGAGGGGTAAGCCCAGCAACGTAAAGTTGGGCCGTACCTGTTCCGGCGGGTAGGGAGGGGCGGCGGCAAAGGCGGTTTCCCCCGCAAACAGCACACTCACAACGCTGACAGGCACTTGGATGAAAAGATTGGCTTGCAGAAACGCGATCACCGCCACAAGCAACCCCACCCAACGGGATTCCAACCGGAATGGCGTAATCTCAGCCGCGATTGGGGCATAGACGTAAAGCTGCCGCAAGATCAGCGCCATCACAATGGCCACCGCGATCGCTAAGACCTGATTCCGGCCCATCTTAAATAATGTTAAAAGTTTGCGCTGCATTTCCGTTAGCTGGGTCGGCTTAACCACCACCGCCACCAAGCTAAAAATGCAAAACGGTCGCTGAAGCTGCATCCATAGAATGGGCAGAATCCCCAGGCCACCGACCAACCCCAACTCCAACCAGACCGGCAAAATGGGATTGCCAACCGCTAACCCCAGCAGACAAACCTCTAGCCAGAGGGGCAGCACGGCCAAGCCAGCCAGGTGTAACCACAAGTAAGGATCAGACCAATAAGAACGCATAACACCGAACGCGGATAAAAACCCATGCTCAGTATAAGCGTTGCTTGGAATTTGCAGCCATTTCGATCGCGGTTCACCTCGATTCAAGGCTTAACCACCCACGACGCTTGTTCGTCGGGCAAAACCCAGGTTCAACCCTCCTTAGCCTTGCCCCCGATGATTGCGCCCCAAGGACTTGCCCAGAACAATGTGCCCCAGGTCAGTGGCCTTGGCCAGATTGCCATCGCCATGAGCTAGCACGGGTAGCATTCAGCAGCGGCCCCCAATGGACGCTAGACCAAGCTCACGCGGAGACACCGCCTAACAGTTCTCCGTGCGCCAGCATTGTGAGGTTCTTACCGTGCGCCAGCCTCAACCAATTCCCGCTGGCCCACCGTTTCCCGTTGCCGCTTGATGGCGTGAAGCTGCTGGAGGAGGGATTCGGCCTCGGCTTGCAGATCCAAAAACTTGCTTTGTTGATCGGCTGTGTATTGAGCCTTGAGGGATTTGATCAACCGCTCTTGGCGTTGAGTTTCAACGGAGTCGCCAGTTTGATTGGACTGCGGATTGGGAGGCAAAACAAGCTGGCTGGAAGAAGTATCGGTCATCAACATATTCAGTAATTAGTAATTTGTACTCACTAACACCACACGGCCATATTAACCCAAACTTTACAAAAAGATAACTCCCAAGTGTGGAGGTTTCAAAGTTGGTTGTTATCCCTGGTGAGGAGAACAGCCTGGGATAAGCCGCGATCGGGGTAAACTTGAGATCTACCTAAAATTGCCAACGTTCACATTATCGCGATCGCACCCGAAATTCCAGTGACCTCTACATTGTTCACAAGTTCCCAATCTTCATCCGGTCTGATTCAACGGGCAAATGGCTGGCCAGGGTTAATCGAAGCCTATCGTCCCTACTTGCCAGTTACCGACAGCACGCCCGTTGTCACCTTGCAGGAGGGCAACACGCCGCTGATCCCTGTTCCCGCGATCGCCGCCGAAATTGGTCGCCAAGTCCAGGTTTATGTGAAGTATGACGGGCTGAACCCCACGGGCAGCTTCAAAGACCGGGGCATGACAATGGCCATCTCCAAAGCCAAAGAAGCCGGGGCCAAAGCCGTCATCTGTGCCAGCACTGGCAACACCTCGGCGGCGGCAGCGGCCTATGCGCGGCGGGGGGGGCTACGGGCCTTTGTGTTGATCCCCGATGGCTATGTGGCGCTGGGCAAGCTGGCCCAGGCGTTGGTCTACGGGGCCGAAGTGTTGGCGATCGAGGGCAACTTTGACCAGGCGTTGAAAATCGTGCGGGAAATGTCGGAAACCCATCCTGTGACGTTGGTGAATTCCGTTAATCCCTATCGCTTGGAAGGCCAAAAGACTGCCGCCTTCGAGATTGTAGACGTGCTGGGGGATGCCCCCGATTGGCTATGCATCCCGGTGGGTAATGCGGGGAATATCAGCGCCTATTGGATGGGGTTTTGTCAGTATCATCAGGCAGAACGGTGTACCCGCTTGCCCCACATGATGGGGTTTCAGGCGGCTGGAGCGGCTCCGTTTATTGCGGGGCATCCAGTGGAACACCCGGAAACCTTGGCCACCGCCATTCGGATTGGGAATCCCGCGAACTGGGAAAAGGCGATCGCGGCCCAAGAAGCCAGCCAGGGCAATTTTGCGGCTGTCACCGATGAAGAAATTGTGGCCGCCTATCGATTGCTCGCGTCCCAGGAAGGGATTTTCTGCGAACCCGCCAGTGCCGCCTCCGTCGCCGGATTGCTGAAAGTGAAGGATCAGGTGCCCGCTGGGGCAACCGTGGTGTGTGTTTTAACCGGGAACGGCCTGAAAGACCCAGACAGCGCCATCAAACACAGCGATAATCCGCTGAAGCAAGGCATTCCGCCAGAACTGGAGGCCGTCGCCAAAGCAATGGGCTTCTGAGGCTTATCGACATGACCCTGCCCGTAGGTTGCGATCGCGGCCCTAAATCCACGATCGCAGCCACATCCGCAGGGTAAACTCGTTCACACAATATTCTGTGCCCCACCAGCAATAGTTTTTGAGCGACAGGGGCCACCCCACATAAATCGGCCACCAAAACACAAACGCGATCGCCCCAATCAGCAGCACCGCGATCCCCACTTCCCGCGCCAGGGCCAAACGGCTGTGGAGCCAGCGATCGACCAGCCACGCCAACGCCAAAGACGCAAACACCAGCGCCCCCATGTAGTGGTAGAGAAAAATGCACCGACTCACCCGCACCCACGGCAACACATTCGCCAGATAATTCACTGCCAGAAATAACAAGAGCCATTGCTCGTTTGGCATCAGGCCCAATTGCCGCAGAGACCGGGAAATCGCGCGCCGCTGCGGAGTTTGCCCCTGGCCCGCTTCGAGAAAATACAACACCGCCAACCCCAGCACCAGAGCCAACACCAGGGCGATCGCAATCGTCGAAAACCACCACAGAAACGGATTGCCCAAAGCGTGGACATCATAAACCACCGGATCGGCAGCCGTGACCGGGAGCGATCGCTCCGTCGGCAGGGGATCACCCCGGCCCGCCACCTGATAAAAATAAGCCACAGGCCGCCACATCACCAGCCAACTAAACCAGGGCGAACAATAGGGGTGGATCGCCGTGCCATTGCCCACCCGCTCGTGGTAGGCCAAAATCTCCTGTTGCATGGCCCAAAAATCCCCCCAAATCCCATACTTCGCATTCAGCAACAGGTGCGGAATCCATTCCACAAAATAGGTCGCAAACGGCACTACCCCCAGATACACCGCCATTTGCCACCACCGCACCTGCCAGAACTCTTGCAGCGGACTGCGCCCAAACTGGGAAAGCGAACCGCCCAAATCCGCCGAAGCCGCCGAATTGCGATGCTGAAACCACGTTTGTTGACACCAGTGAATCCCCTGGGCACAGCCCCATAGGCCATAAACCCCCAGCAAAAACCATAGCCCGTTCCACTTAATCGAAGCCGAAGCCCCAAAGCCAATCCCCGCCAGCGTTAACCACACCGGGCGCGATCGCCCCTCCCGCTGGGGCAACCCCTGCAACAAACACAACCACCCCACCAGCGCAAACAACACCAAATACACATTGTTCAGGGCATAGCGGGATTCCACCAAAAACAACCCATCCAGCGCCGCGAACAGTCCCGCCACCAACCCATAGGTACGCCAACGAGTTAACTGATAGGCCAAAGTCGCGATCGCCAGGGGAATGAATGATCCCGTCAGCGCATTCACCCAGCGGTAAGTCCACGGCGCATACAGCCCCCCAGTCAAACCATTTTTCTGCATCTGGCCAAAGGGCAAGCGATCGCCCAGCCACATCCCCCCCGCAATGATGTACTTACTCAACGGCGGATGACCATCAAAAAACGGCGTTTGCGTCAAATATTTATGGGCAAACTTGGCGTAATACACCTCATCAAACACCAGCGTATTAAACCGCCCCAGCCCCCAAAAGCGCAGGGCCAAAGACAGCATCAGTAGGCCCAACAAACCCAACTGAAACCAGGGCAAACCACGCTTCGGTGCGGCAGTAGACATAAGGACAAGCAATTCCAGGGCAGTCGTATCATAAGCTAACTTTTATCCCGCCACCTAACTTTTCCCCCATTCCCGTGGTGGGTGTGTCCTGTCATTGCCCCAGCGCCATCTCGCTATCAGCCCACCCAAAAGATGAGAATAGCTTGCAATAGGAGGCAACAAAAATGCTATAACCTTAATTGCTAAAGTGGAGGGCTGATGAATTAATGGCAGAACGGAATGCCAAATCGCAAGGGCGCTGGAATCGGCGGCAGGTCTTGCAGCTTGGGCTGGGCGGCTTGGCCACGGTCGGCGGGTTGGGCGGTTGTCAATGGTTGCGCCACCAGGCGATCGCGCGATCGGTGCGCGTCCCCGATCTCCCAACCGATACTCCTACCTATGGCAACAACATCAATCCCTTGCGGGTCGTGCGCGAGTTTGACTACGGCACCCTGAAACAGGAAAATGGCCGCACCATTCGCGAATTTCAGATCCGGGCCACCACGACCACGATTCAGCTCAACAGCGCCGTCTCCTACATTACCTGGAACTACAACGGGCGAGTGCCAGGGCCAACCCTCCGGGCCACCGAGGGCGATCGCGTGCGGGTGCTGTTTCTCAACGAAGGGGGCCACGCCCACACCATGCATTTTCACGGCATCCATCCTGCCGCCGTGGATGGAATCCGCCCCGTCAGCAATGGCAAAGCCTTTATTTACGAATTTGACGCAAAACCCTACGGCGTGCATCTCTATCACTGCCACATTCCCCCGGTCACGCGCCACGTCAGCAAAGGCTTACACGGGATGTTCATCATTGATCCCAAGGGGGGGCGATCGCCCGCCGATGAGTTAGTCCTCGTGATGGATGGCTACGACACAAACGACGACCAACGCAACGAGCTATATGCCTTCAACGGCATTCCCAACTACTACCACGAGCACCCCATCCAGATTTACCAGAATCAACCCATCCGCTTGTACTTGCTCAATGCCATTGAGTTTGATCCGGCGCTCACCTTTCACCTCCACGCCAACTTTTTCCATGTCTTTCCCACCGGGATGGCCTTGCAGCCCAGTTATGAAACGGATGTGATCACGATGGGCATGGCCGAGCGGCATATTTTGGAGTTTGCCTATCCCTACCCCGGCAAGTATATGTTCCATCCCCACCAGGACGCGATCGCCGAAGCCGGATGCATGGGCCGGTTTGACGTGCTTCCAGCCGCAACATAAACCCCATACAGCCGAAAACAATTGAAAGTCATTCGCGATTTTATTGACAATTATTCGCAGATATAGCAGGATGATTTTGCAGACCAACGACAACAGAGCCACTGGATCACTCGGATCAACCGGGATGCTCTGTTTTAGCCTCTGCAACTTACCTAAATTGCGGCTGTCGCTGAACACTTCCATTTGACACGCAGCAAATTTAGTCAGAATTGCCTCTGTTTTATGTTTGATTTAGCAAGGAGCGAGCGGTCATGAAATTTTTGGGGCGAATAGTGCGTTATGTTGGGGCGGCGATCGCGATCGCCGGGTTGATCATCAGCATCAAAGCCTGTAGCACTCCACCCACCCAAACCCCATCCACCTCGGCCCCGTCGGCAACCACCGCCAACAGCCCCAAACAACCCATTAACATCAACACCGCGATCCTGTCAGAGTTGGATAAACTCGAAGCGGCCCTGGGGGTTCCGGCCCTTTCCCACAAAATCCAGGCCAGTCGGCCCTATGGCAGTCCGGCGGACTTGGTGAGCAAAAACGTTCTTTCCCAGGCGCAGTTTGACCAAGTAAAAAACTGGGTGACAGTGGAAGAAATTGAACTGACTGGGGCAGCCAAAGACATCGACTACATGACCAAACTGGGGCTGATGAAAGGCCACATGTTAGTCGCCCAAGAACTGTTGGCCCTGAACAAGCCCGACCAGGCCGAGCCACACCTGGGTCATCCGGTAGAAGAAATTTATGTAGATTTGGAAGAACAACTGCAAGAACGCACTGTGCCAGAGTTCAAAGCCGATTTGTTGGCGGTGCAAGACTTGGTTAAGTCCAAACCCAATGATCCGCAAATTGCAGCCAAGTTTGAGGCTGCGATGCAAAAAATTGATGGCGCGATCGCGGTCTTGCCTGAAACCCAGCGCCAATCCCCGGCCTTTGTCTTGCAGGTAATCAACGGTTTACTCGAAACAGCCTCAGCGGAATATACAGCGGCGATCGCCAATGGCAAAATTAAAGAGGCGATCGAATATCAGGACTCGCGCGGCTTCGTCACCTATGCCCAAGATACGCTCTGGCAAGGCATTGCACCCGCCATTCAAAAAACCGATGTCGCAGCGGCCCAGCAAATGACGACAACCTTCACCGCCCTACGGCAAGCATGGCCCGCTCCCGTGCCCCCCGCTGCGCCCGTGTTGTCTGCGGATGAGGTGGCCGCCAAGGTCAAGCAGGTAGAAATGACCAGTGCGCCCGTCCTCAAAGCTGCGGCTTCTTAAGTGGGGCGATCGCCCAGAATAACGTGCCCCCCAGCTCACCCATTCTATCCACCCGTTCTGACCCACACCGCATGGACTTTACCTCTGTTTTACCCACCTTTGTGATCACGCTGCGAGAAGGCGTAGAAGCAGCTCTGGTCGTGGGCATTGTCCTCGCCTGCCTCAAAAAAGCCCAGCGATCGCGGCTCAATCGTTGGGTGTATTTGGGTGTATTTGCTGGATTAGCGGTGAGTGCGCTGGTGGGGCTGCTGTTTGGTTGGTTGGTGCAATGGTTGGGGGCTGCCAGTCCAGTCGCCGAACCCTTACTGGAAGGGCTGTTTAGCCTCATGGCGATCGCCCTCCTAAGTTGGATGTTGATCTGGATGACCCAGCAAGCCCGCTGCATGAAAAGCCAGGTAGAAGGAGCCGTCAGCCAAGCCTTTGAGCAAGGAGCCGCCTGGGGAATCTTTTCGTTGATTTTCTTTGCCGTCTTGCGGGAAGGGTTTGAGACCGTTGTGTTCATTCTGGCCAAGTTTCAGCAAGGCTTGGTGCCCGCCCTAGGTGCCCTGGCGGGATTGGCCACGGCAACGGGCATTGGGGTGTTGCTGTTCAAATGGGGCATCAAGCTCAATCTGAGATTGTTTTTTCAGGTAATGGGCGTGCTGCTGTTGCTGGTGGTCGCGGGGTTAGTCGTAACGGCGCTGGGCCATTTTGATACCGTGGTAGCCACCCTGGCCAGCCAAAACCGCGCAGCAGAATCCCTTTGCTTCTACTACGAGCATTTCACCAAAGTCCACTCTTGCATTTTGGGGCCACAGGTCTGGAATCTGAGTCGTGTTTTGCCTGACGATCGCCTACCGGGTTTGCTCCTCAGTGCGCTGTTTGGCTACACTCAACGACTGTATCAAGTGCAGGCGATCGCTTACCTGCTCTTTCTCATTACAATTGGAGGGATTTATTTCCAGAGTCTTTCTGGACGGGTGTTTTCCCTCCCCCAATTTTTGTCTGCGTCAAAATGGCGTTTTCCGCGTAAAGCCACCTATGAAAAATTTAGATCTCGAAAAGACTATTAAGTTGTTGAACTCCATCATGGAGTACGAATTGGCCGGAGTGGTGCGCTATACTCACTATTCCCTCATGGTGACTGGCCCCAACCGAATTCCCATCGTGACGTTCTTCAAGGCTCAGGCCAGCGAATCCTTGCTCCATGCCCAACAGGCGGGGGAAATTTTGACCGGGTTAGAAGGCCATCCCAGTCTGCGGATTGCCCCAGTGGAAGAAACGCACAAACACGACATTCGCGACATTTTGCAGGAAAGCCTGAACCACGAGAAAACTGCCCTGGATCTCTATCGCCAATTGCTAGATGTGGTGGCTGATGCGTCGATTTATCTAGAAGAGTATTGCCGCTCGATGATTGGCCAGGAAGAGATGCACAACATGGAACTCCGGAAGATGTTGCGTGATTATACGGTGGGTTTGATGTAAGTGGGTTTGATGTAAGTGGGCTGAAGGTCAATTCATGCGCTGATCAATCCGGGCGATCGCCTCTGATCGCCCCCCAAATCAGGGCAACCAAGTCCCGACGGCAGGCGGTGAAGCCTCAGGCGATCGCCCCCCCGCAAGAACTCCCCGCCCCCGCCGTACACCCAAAACAATGTCGCCCGGTCACAATTTCGCGATCGCGCAGAAGGGCCACATTAAAGTCATAAATTGTCATGGGCTGGCCGTTCGTCGGCACACTGGCCAATTCCAACATCTGATTAAAGTCGCAATCGTACAGGTTGCCATCCCAAGAAACCGACACCGTGTTGCGACACATCAACCCCGCGATCGTCCCCGGATTAAAAGAATTCACCAACAATTCCATATATCCCTGCAAATTGCCCGACGCTTCCAGCCATTCCAGATAGCGAGAAATCGGCATATTGTTGAGGGTAATCAGGCGATCGAAGGTAATCCCAAAATGCTTTGCCAATCCCGTCTGCCATTCTTGCTCCAGTTTGGCCTGCCCACTAGCCAGAAACGCCCCCACCGGATTACTCATCAGCGTCAACTGTTTGGTGCGATCGCCCGTGCCATACCCCGCTGCATTCAAGCGGCGGAGCGCCTCAATGGATTGGTCAAAGGTGCCGTCTCCCCGTTGGGCATCGGTGTTGCGTTTGCGGTAGTGCGGCAGGGAACACACAACTTCTACCCCCCGCGCGGCCAACCATTCTGGCAAATCCGCCAGGGTCGGTAATAGCAACACGGTCAAGTTACAGCGATCGATGACGTGTTTGCCCCGCGCCACGCACGCATCCACTAAATACCGAAAATTAGGATTGAGTTCTGGTGCGCCCCCAGTCAAATCCACGGTATGAGCAGAGGTCTGATCCAATGCCTGCAAACACGCCTCAATGGTTTCGCGGGTCATGACTTCGCGGCGATCGGGGCCAGCATCCACATGGCAGTGGCGGCAGGTCATATTGCACAGCTTGCCGAGATTAATCTGAAAAATTTCGAGGGGGGCTGGCTGAAGTTGGGGCCACTGGTGCTGGGCGAGGGTGGCGGCAAAATTTCCGGCGGTGGCGGACGCGATCGCCAATTGGTTCAGGGTATGTAATTGATGCGCCGGATCGGCCAGGGGCACTTGGCGACGGGCTAAGGTGCTGACAGGGGAAACAGAACTAGACATAGAGTTTAATCGAGAATCCAACCGCGTAAAGGGCTGTTTTAGTATGAACGATTCGCCTCTAGTTGGGGCGATTTTGTATTCTAGTGAGGCGCGATCGCCCTGCCACCCTGGCCCCAGCTAAAATAACTAACCATAAAAAAAGTCCAAGCGTAAACACCTGAACCTTTAGACGATTAGCTAGAGCTTAGTTTTTCTGTTGGCTTAAGACCACTAAAGACTAAGCTCTTTAGATAGATTAGTAGTTCCGAGAAAAGCTGCCGCTCCGACGACCGCCGCCAAAAGAGCTGTTGCCACCAGTGCGATTTTCGCGGGGCTTAGCTTTGTTGACTTTCAGATCGCGGCCCATCCACTCTGCTCCATCCAGAGCTTCGATTGCCGCGGTCTCTTCGGACTCTTCACCCATTTCGACAAAACCAAAGCCGCGAATGCGACCGGTTTCCCGATCTGTAGGTAACTGAACCCGTTTAACGGAACCGTATTCGGTAAAGACGTGCTTAAGATCGTCTTCGGTAACATCGTAGGATAAGTTACCAACGTAGATTGACATAGTTGTCTCCAAAATTAAAAGAAACTGCGGAGAGTGAAATTTCGGAGAGAAGTCTGTCAATGGAAAAACGTGAAAATGCGTTAATGCTCAAAACAAATGCTGCAACCGATATTTATCTCTTCGGTTATTGTAGCACTTTTATGCAGGGCAAGGTGCAGACACAGCGCGGAATCATTAATTTTAAGCAAAATTTGGCTTGGAGTTAACCCTTCCCAGGGTCGGCAGATCCTTGAAGGGGGGAATAATTGGGGGGTAGGGCGCGGCGGCGGCGGCCAAACCGTGGCCCAGTTAGCGGGCAGTCTGTAACACTTGTTGCGCGGTTTGAATTTGGGGCTGACTAAACCCGGCTTCATTTAAATAAGTGAGAAAACTCGCCTCTCCATACCGTGCATCCAGGGCGAGGGCTTGTTGGTAAGCCGCTTTGGCCCGTGCCAGATCGCGGTTGCCCCAGTGGGCGATCGCGGCGGCGACGGGCGGGTGGGGATTGTCTGGTTCGAGTTGGGCGGCGGTTTGAGCCGCCGCGATCGCCCAGTCATACTGCTGAAGACGCTCAAACGCCAGACTGAGGTTATAGTATGCAATCTCATTTTTGGGTTGGAGCAGCATGGCCCAGGTATGAGCGGCGATCGCCTGCTCCAGTTGCCCATTAACCAGATATACAATGCCCAGGGCGTTTAAAGTTGGCACCTCAAAGGGATTTTGCTCTAGGGCGGTGGCCAAGGTTTGGGCGGCGGCGGTAGCTTGTCCAGCTTTGTGTTGCGTCCACCCCAGCAGCACGCGCCCAGATAAATTCTCTGGTTCGAGGTCAACGGCCTTTTGCAACGCGGCGATCGCCTCTGGGTACCGCTCCTGATTCCGCAAACTTAACCCCTGTTGCCGATAATCCGCTGCCGATTGAGCCACCGCGATCGCACTCGTCATAACGACTGTGCTCAGCCCTGTGCCAAGGGCGATCGCCCCGGTTCTGATCGCTCGTCCTCTCCACCCTTGCATAGCCCTGTGCGTAGCCAACGCGCTCCATCCTCAATTCAACTTGCTATTTTACCGCCGACGGCCCCTGCTAACCGTTACCGCTGACAGGTCGGGCAAAAATGGGCCGATCGCCCCGCCAGTTTTAACCGCTCAATCACCGTGCCACAGGTGCGACAGGGATCACCATCGCGGGCATACACCCAGGCGATACCGCCATAATTGCCGTTGGTGCCTTCCACACTGCGGAAACTGCTAAAGGTTGTGCCTTTGGCTTCGATGCTGGTTTGCAAGACTTGCACAATGTTGCTGTGGAGTTGCTGCATCCGCGATCGGCTAATTTTGGCACAGAGGGTTTGGGGCCGAATGCCGCTGAGAAATAAGGCTTCGTCGGCGTAGATATTGCCCACTCCAGCCACCACCGCTTGATCGAGCAACGCATTTTTGATGGGGCGTTGGCGGGGGTGCAACCGTTGATAGAGATACTCGGCAGTAAAATCGGTGGAAAAGGGTTCTGGCCCCAGGGCTTGCAGACCAGTCATGATGCGGTCGGGCGGGGTGCCGGGGGGAATCCACCACATTTGGCCAAAGGTACGTTGATCCACAAAGCGGAGTTCGCGATCGCCCGCAAACAACAGCCTGACCCGCGTGTGTTTCGGCAAAATGCTTTCTGGCGTTGTCCACAGCAGTTGCCCCGTCATCCGGAGATGCACCCCCAAATAGCCCGCTGCAATGTGGGTCATTGGCGGCAAGGTGACGGTCGTTCGGTAGGTGGCGCTGCTGCTATCCCGCACCACGTTGGCAAAAAATTCGGCGTTTTCCCGTTTGACGGTGCTGGCGAGGGGAGTGGCGGGAATGGGCGGATCGGTCGGGGCCGCAAGGCTAGGCAGTTGGATCAGCTCGGCCAGGAGATATTTGCCCCGGCGGTGCCATTGGGCGATCGCCGTACCCCGTAACCCAGCCAAAAAATCTGCGATAGAAGAAGGGTGGGCGATCGTGCGGTCTAGCAGCACATCCCCACCCGTAATTGTTTGATAAAGGGTGACTTGATTGAGTCCTCGGCGGACTGTCTCAACTTCTGGTAGTTCTGGCACAGCAGTTCTTCATGCAATGGTCACAACCAATTACTTGGAGTGTACCGCGAGAACTGGGCCAAACGACCGGAATTCAAGTTGTTTGTAGTTGGTACCTGCGATCGCAAGACCCCACTAGGCTTCTGCCTTAGCGGCCTTCTTCTTCGCGGGTGCTTCAACTTCAAGCAACTCGTTCACGGCAAAGTTGTTTGTATTAATGCCGGAGGCGTTGCCGCTATACCCGGCATAGTTCACCTTTTCAAAGCGAACAACACAGGGATATCGCACATTAGGATTTTGGTCGATGGAAGCCACCGTCCCAACGTCTTGATACCAGTAGGATTCTTTGCGGAGAATCCGAACTTTAGAACCACGCTGTACCATGAGTATTTTCCCTTGTTATTATTTAACTCACAGAGCTAATGCCCTTAACTTTACAACGAAGTGTTGACGGTGCACGGCGGGAACGCAAGGGTTGCAACAATCTGAAATATTCGGCGCAATATTCGTTTGCATTACCAAATGAGTGCCCCCAGACTAAGTTCGCGATCGCACAAATTTGTCTAACCGTTCCAGCCCTTTTTCAATCGTGGCCATATCCGTCGCATAGGACAACCGAACAAAACCCTCGGTTCCAAAGGCCACGCTGGGTACCGTCACGACTTGATATTCATCCAGCAATGCCTCACAAAATGTCATCGCTTGCATTCCCGTTTTTTGGATGTTGGGAAACAGGTAAAAGGCTCCATCGGGTTTGACGCAACTGATACCGGGAATGGCATTGAGCCGGTCGAGCATGGCTTGGCGGCGGTGAGCAAAGGCCAGTCGCATTTCTTCGACACAGTCCTGATTACTTTCGTAAGCCGCGATCGCCCCATACTGGGCAAACGTGCAAACATTCGAGGTGCTGTGGCCTTGAATGGTGGAGCAGGCTTTGATTAACTCCACTGGGCCAGCCAAAAAGCCCACGCGCCACCCGGTCATGGCATAGGCTTTGGCAAACCCACTGCTGACGATGGTACGCTCAAACACTTCCGGGCTAACCGCACCAATGCTGAGATGGGTAGCGCCGTCGTACACCAGTTTTTCGTAAATTTCGTCGGAAACCACGTACAAGTCGTTTGCCACCACCACTTGCGCGATCGCCCGAATTTCCTCCGGCGTATAGACCATGCCCGTTGGGTTGGAGGGCGAATTTAGCACCAACAAGCGCGTTTTGGGCGTGATGGCTTGTTGCAATTGCTCTGGCGTAATTTTGAAACTATTGGCCTCATCGGTTTGCACAATTACGGGCAGCCCCTCGGCCAACTTCACCATTTCGGGATAACTCACCCAATAAGGAGCCGGAATAATCACTTCGTCGCCCGGTTCCAACAGCGCCATCATTAAGTTATACAGCGAATGTTTGCCGCCATTGGTCACAATAATATTGTCGGCACTAAAACACAGGTCGTTTTCAGTTTGCAGTTTTTTGGCGATCGCCGCGCGTAGTGCGGGTTCTCCGGCAACCGGGCCATAGCGCGTTTTGCCAGCGGCGATCGCCTCAACACACGCTTGTCGGATATGGGCTGGGGTAGGAAAGTCTGGTTCGCCGACACTGAAATTGCAAACATCTTTTCCATCGGCTTTGAGAGCCTTCGCCTTAGCATTGATCGACAGGGTTAAGGAAGGCGAAAGCTGCGAAACTCGTGTTGCCAGTTTCATGGTGATCCCAAAATTATCGCGGCTTAAACATTAGTTCAGAATACCCCAGCTATCTAGACACGGCATGGATTTTCTGGCGTTTGTCAACGAATTGCAATACGGCAAGCTATCCACTGAAGCTGAATTGGAGGACGAACAGTTGCATTATCGTCGGGCTTTATTAGCGATCGCCACGCGCCAGTTTGAGCCACTGGTGCAGTTTTACCACCAGTTATTGCAGCAAGCACCCACCCGCCTGTTGCCTGGAATGTATGCCGAATTTCAACTCCCCGGCCTTACCCTCGGTCTGTTTCAGCCCAAGCTCCCCCCCAACGCGGCCCCGCCGCCGCCCCAGCCAATGGGTCTTTGCCTAGAAGTTGCGGATCTGGAAACCGCGATCGCCCACCTCACCGCCCTCGGCCACCCGCCCGCCGCCGCAATCCGCACCGCCGCTCATGGCCGCGAAATTGATGCCTATGACCCAGACGGCAACTGGCTGATTTTGTACGAGCCGACGAATTTCCTGACTTCACAAAACGAAAGCGATACAATCCAATAAAAAAGGGTGCCCATCAGCACCCTTGAAGTTGGAGTTTCTCGATCCAGACTATTTTATGAGACAAGCTCTTTTTTGCACCGCCGGAATGATCTTTTGTTCTGGATTTTCTTTGATTGGGCCGATCGCGCCATCGCTGGCCGTTCCGCGATCGACTGCGGTTGGGGCAGTGGTGCCAGTGCGAACGGTTGTGGGGCCGCGCAATGCTGTTGTGGTGCCCGTGCTGCAATCATCCCCGCCGCAGGTTGTGCCCCTTGTGCAAAGACCAGCGGCAATCTCCCCTTATGTGGTGATGCCGAACAATCAGTCTGTTCGGATAGTCAATGTCTCTTCGCCCTATGCCATCCCGCCCAATTACCGGATTGGCACCAGTGCAACGCCAGATGCAGATATACCCAACTACCGCATTGTGAACGTGGCAACGACCCAGGCCCAAGCGGAAATGCCAGGGCAATGCCTGAGTAACCTTTATCGGATTCATACCTATGCCGGGTCGCCTGTGAGTGTCCGCCAAGCCCCCACCATCGCCGCTGCCCAACAGTTTGTGCCCTCTGGCACAGCAATGACTATCAATGGGTATGATGGCACGGGCGAGTGGGCCGCAGTGGGTTTGCCGGAAGGGGGCCAGGGTTGGATTGCGCTGCGTAACCTCACCCAAAGTCCGGTGACGGACAATTGCCGTTAATCACCGAGAGCCTTGGAGCTTAGGGCGCTGTGTCGGGCGATCGCACCACATGCCACAAGCTTGGGACATCGTAACGCCATTCGGGCAACAGGAGAGTCATCACAATTTCTTCGATAGAGTTGAGTAGCGCCGCCGCGATCGCCACCCCCAACGCCACCCCCGCATGGCCAAACGCAAACAGGTCAACCACCGCAATGCACAACGCAATGCCCCACGCCTTGGCGGTGTAGGTGTGGTAACTCGGCCCTTTGCCAAATTTCCACCAGTTCAGCCCATACAGCACCAATTGCGCCGCCACAACCGCCAACAACGGCAACCGAAACGCCACAATCTGCTCCGCGTGGGTCAACCAGGCACTCGCAAACACGCACCCATAGAAACCCACATCGGCAGCGCTGTCAGCCTGTCGCAGTTGAGCAGTGCTGATCTGCAACCGACGGGCAATCACACCATCCAGCACATCTGACCAAAAGCCAGTCAAAAAACCCACCATAAACCAAACATCGGTGTGGCCATCCCACGCATTCCACAACAGCAACGGCCCCAAACAAACCCGCAGAATGACCAGAGCAATCGGAATTTGGTTCAACACAGCGTTAGTTCCGTTGGGTGGGTGCGGTGGGTTGGGGGCGCACGAGGCGGCGATCGCTCACCTGCGGCGGTTGAACCGGAGGAAACGTGACTGCGCGGCCCGCTGGAGCCTGGGGTTGTCGCCCACCCTGCACCGCTTCCAGCAACCTTAGATCCAGGGGAAAGGCGATCGGCTGGGTCACGGAGGCAATGAGCTGGGCCAGGGGCGTAGCCGCAAATTCCAGGGTTGTGGGGGCAGTAATCGCCGTCTTTATGGGTTTGAAGGCCACAGTATCATCGGCGGGTTTGTCCATTGCCCCATCTAAAGCCGCTACCGCACTAAAACTCACAGGCGGCAAGGGAGCCTCATCTGTGTCCAGGGGCGATCGCGCCAACTCATCACTGAGCAGCGTATCCACCACGGGCGTAACCATCCAGCCAATTTCCGGTAAGGCAGTGGGTAAAACGGTGAAGGGCACCAACAACTCGGCGGAGTTGGCCGCAGTTGGCTCTAGCAATCCCGACAACAGAGGCACAGCCGGGGCCAAACCTGGACTGGGTAGATTCAAATCCAACAGGCCAGAAGCCGCGAGGTTAAAGGCTTGAGGTTTGCGGGACGGGAGGGGCGGATTTTTGGCAAAGGCGATCGCCGCCTCCAACACCACCGCCGGATCAAGGGCCGTCCAGCCTTCTGGGGTCAACTCATGGAGTTCAAAGTGCAGATGCGGCCCCGTAGAATTACCCGTACTGCCCACCAGTCCAATCAACTGGCCTTGTTTCACAGTTTCGCCCGGTTGGACGTAAATCCCAGACAGGTGAGCATAGAGGGTTTGCTGGCCATCCTTGTGCCGCACCACCACCGTCAGCCCGTACCCATCCATATCGCCCGCCGTCTCAATCACTCCGGCCTTGGCCGAAACCACGGGACTGCCATAGGGTGCGCCCAGATCAATCCCCCGGTGAAACCGACTGTCACCGCTGATGGGATGGATGCGCCACCCAAAGTTAGACGTGACGGGCGCTGGCAACGTGAGGGGATAAATGTAATTCAACAAGCCCCGCCCCACCAGGCGACTCAGGCGATCGCGCAATTCCGCTGTATTAAACGGCATGATGGGAGCCGTCGCATACCGAGCATTGCCAAAGGATTCTGGGGCCGCAATCCGCCCAACGGCAGGCACTCCGCCCCCGCCAACCGCTGCCCTGGTCGGACTGGTGGCCTGGGGCGCAGGAGCTTTGCCCGTTTGGGCCAGTTCTTGCTGCTGAATATTGACGAGTAAAGACTTGCGAATGGCCTCCGCCAACGCAGGCTGATTGACCACCTGCCGCGCCGCTGCAAAGTCGCCCGCCTTGGTATATTTAGCCGCTGCCGTGGCTGCTTGTAACTCGGCTTTTTCCTTCTGGGCCGCGTGGGCTTTCCGGGTCAAGTTCAGCAAAATCGCTTCCACTTCGGCCCGTCGCTGGGCGATCGCCGCTGGAGACGCTTTTTGAGCCGTGGGTTCGCTAGGCGGCGGGGTCGGTTGCAAGGCCGGAATGGGCTGGGACGGCGCAGGTTTTGCCGGACTGACAGGGGCAGAAGCCTCCGCCGGGGCGGATGGGGATGGCGTGGGTTCCGGCGCGATCGCCGGAGCTTGGGAGGGCAAAACCTCCGGCGGGGCCACGTTGGCTGTGGGCGCAGGGGATGCAACCGCCGATTGGGTTTGGGTTGCAGCCGGGGCAATCTGAGCGGGGGGTTGGGGGGGAGCGGCAGGCGGCTCAGTAAACAACGGAAAACCTCCTAACAGAATACGGACAACTCTCTCGTTGGGGGGACGCAGACAAGGATAACCGTCTAATTGTTACCCAATTCCGGCGCATTCGTCCGGGCAAACAACGGGCAAACCCATAAGATATTCATGAATTTTTGTCGAGAATATCGGGAATTGGGGACGCTGCCAATGTAAACGACCAAAACTTTGCATCATTTTCACCTCCAGAGTGTCCACTGCGATCGCGGGAAATGCAAGCCCTTTCTATCGCTTTATGGCCCTTTCTTGGGGATATGGCCTTGCTGGTAAATCCTGGCGAATCTCCGCAAAATTATTGTTAAGCGCCAAAAAAAACACGCCACAATGGGATCGTTCCCCTGATACGGCCTGATGCATGGCCGGAGTTGCGCGGTATGGCGATCGCTCGTTTTTGGTTGCACCCCTTGATCTCGCTTTGGGCGCTGAGTAGCATCAGTCTGGCCGGATGTAGCCCCGCCCCAACGACGGCCCCAGAAACCAAAGCAACAACAGGCATTCCGGTGGGGGTGGCCCTGGCCCAAACCAGTAACCTGGCCTTGCTGGGGCAAGAGTCAGTCAATGGGGCCAAAATTGCCGAGCAATATTTCAATGCCCAAGGCGGGATTCATGGCATCCCCCTTAAGCTGATTTACCAGGATGCCGGGGGCGACGAAACCGGGGCGATCAACGCCTTCCAGACCCTCATTACCCAACATCAAGTTGTGGGCATTGTGGGGCCATCCTCCTCCCAGCAAGCCTTTAGTGCTGACCCGATCGCCAACCAGGCCAAAGTTCCGGTGATTGGCCCCACCAACACCGCGAAGGGAGTCCCAGAAATTGGCCCCTTTATTGCGCGGGTCGCTTCCCCTGTCACCGTGCTGGCCCCCAATTCGCTCCAGGCCGCCCTCAAGCTGAATCCCGCGATCGCCAAAGTCGCCGTATTTTATGCTCAGGATGATGCTTTCAGCCAATCGGAAACCGAGATTTTCCAAGCTGCCATTCAAGCCAAAGGACTAGCGATCGCCACCGTCCAAAAATTCCAGACCAAAGACACCGACTTTCAAACCCAGGTCACTGCCGCCGTCAATCAGAAACCCGATCTGGTCGTCATTTCAAGTTTGGCCACCGACGGAGCCAACCTGGTGCGGCAGTTGCGAGAACTCGGCTACACAGGCTTGATTGTGAGCGGGAATGGCCTCAACACGCCCAACATTTTCCCCGTGTGTGGGGTGTATTGCGATGGGGTGCTGATTGCCCAAGCCTATAGCCCAGAGGTCAACACGCCCATGAACAAAACCTTTCGGGAAGCCTATCAACAACAATATCGGCAAACTCCGCCCCAATTCAGCGCCCAAGGGTTCACGGCTATCCAGGTGTTTGTAGAAGCGTTGCGATCGCTCCAACCCCAGCAAAACCTCAAAACCCTCCCCCTGGAAACCCTGCGGACAGAACTTAACCAGGCCATTCTGCGCGGCACCTATCAAACGCCCCTCGGCGAAATTTCCTTTACCCCCGACGGCGAAGTCGTGCAAAAACAGTTCTACGTGGCCCAGATCAAAGTCAACCCCGACGGCAAAAGCGGCACCTTTACCTTGCTGAAATAATTCGCATGGCGGCGATAAACAAAGCAAAGTCTATAAACTTTGGGGCAAAGACTTCTGAGTTTGCACAGTAGTCAGCGTTGTTTGCCAAACATCAAGGGCGCGATCACCCAGTTGGGCATAAGTATCACAGCCTTGTTGGGCCGCCGCCAAGGCCACCTGCCAAGATTCAGTCAGCCGTTGGTTCACGCTCTCTTTCCACTCTGGCGAAATTTCTACCCAAATTGCTTGCAAAACCTTGGCGCTAATCAACGCTGTCCCCACTGGGGGAAACAACAAAATCACCGGGGTAATCACTGCTGCCGTCAATGCTTGAGCACCCACCTGGGCGATCGCCGCCTCAAGGGACAGTTCCCGGTTCAACACCTGAATCGCCACGGGAATTGCCACAGTAGCCGCCGAGAACCCCAGAGAGGCTAATGCTTTTGTCCCAGTGATCCGCTCCAGAATTTTAATGGCCATACCCCGCAAAAAGCCATCCCCAAAACTGGCCGTCGCGATCGCAAGAATGTTGTAGGCTTCAGCCTGGGCCAGGGCTTGTTCACCCCGGCAATATGCGCCGATTACTTTAATCGACTGGAGCAAAACCTCAATCTCAGTTTGAATGACAGCACCCTCGACCCCAGCCAGCACCACTTCCCCCGTTGCCGCCGCCGCGCTGATCACATTAGCTGCAAAATAAGGATTTGCCGCCACCCATTCCGCCATCCCCTGACTGATCGGCAAGCTTTCTATCCCCGCTGCCTGGATGCGATCGCGCGTCCCCGCCACATTTGCATTATCGCGAGTCGTCAGAATTTCGCCCGCATAATGGCCAGAATTAGTCTGGTGCTGCACATAACTAGCCTGCCCCGCCTTCGCCTGAATCGCCGCCACCACTTTGCCCGTTACTTCAACGTAAATATCTGGACTAAACTTAGTGCTGCCATCCGCCGGAATTTGGTAAGCCCGAGCTTCCACATTCTGCAAAGCCGCGTTGATATTGAACCCGATCGCGTGCAAATGTTCAAAAGCAAAACCAAAGGCTTGGGGGTTGCGACTGATCTCACCAGCTTTAGTGACTAACCCAGATCCCTGAGTCACCATCGTTTGGGCACCATCACGGGCCGCTTGGGCCGCAGTCGAAAAATTTTCAGTGACAATGGGCAGCAAACTGTTCAGCACAACATCGGTCAACTTCGACTGAGCCATAGTAAAGAGGCGTTAAGGTGAACTGTACTCACCATACGCTCTGCTCTGCCCAGAATGCATGGGTAAAAACCGCCACTTATCCATCCAGATTTCCTCCGTGCAATCACCACATCACAACCAGCCTGCCGCCTCCTTGCAGCCAGTCGAATCCTTAGCGGCCATAGGGACGGGGATAGGGCTTGAGGAGGTTGCGACATTCATAAACTTGCACCAAATCCACGATCGCGCCGCCCCGTTGAATGGGAATTTCGCCCACTTTTTCAATGCTTGCAAAATATGCCTGGTACGGTTCAATCCCCGCAAGGCGACTATCCGTGAGGTATAGCCCCGTTTGCCCCACCCATTGGTCAGCGGTTGACCAAAAGGCAAATCCCCGCAAGTCATCGCTAAAGGTCGTCACGGGTATCGGAGACAGGGGCGCGATCGCCATCCCCACCCGTCCGGCCATAAAAATCTCGCTGGTGAACACAAAATCAGCCCTTTGGAGCGCCCCTTGCAACGCCGGAGATTGGGCAAAACTTTGGCGAATTTGGCCCAGCCCCAACAACTGCACCGACGCATCATCCTTGGCTGGCACCACTCCCCCAAACCAACTAAACCGACTGGATTGCTGCAACGTCCCCAGGTTCAAATGCAACAGCGCGATCGCGATCAACGTCCCAATCACCAGGGCCGAACCCCCCAGCCACCGCCGCACTCCTTTGGGCGATCGCGATTGCCAGTGCGCCGCCCAAGCACCGAGGAGGATTGTCGTACCCCAAAAACCCGGCATCGGCCAAGTGGGCAAAATCGCCCGATAGCCCCCCATGACGGTAAAAAACACAATCAACGGCAACGACAACCAAAGAATTAGCCGCACAGCAACGGGAAACTGAGCTTCGGGCAATGCCGGATTCCGAGTCGCCAGCAAAAACTGGGGCGATCGCCCCCCCTGACTGCCCAAACTGCGCCCAATGACCCACCACAGCGGGAACCCAAAACTAGGAAAAAGATAAGCCACCCCAATCAGCACCGTACCCGCCAACTCCAGGAGACTGTAGCCGCGATCGGGCACCGCCCGCCCCGACTGATACCGCCAGGAAATCCAGTCATACTGCTGATTCCAGACAATGATGGGCGCGATCGCCAACCCAAACAACCCCGCCGCCACCACCATCCACGGCGACACCAACGCCGACCGATGCCGCGAACTGGTCACACAAAAACCCACCAACCCAAACCCCAAGGCCAGCCCGTGATATTTACTCAAACAAGCCAACCCCACCAGCAACCCCAACACCGCCAATCGATAACTCGGTTGATACACCTCTGCCCGAAAAAACTCCCAAACCGCCATCACCAGCGCCATTGACCAACAAAAAATCAACGGACTATCCGGCAAAGTCAACACCCCAAAGCCCACACTAAAAATTGGGATGAGAGAGGCGATCGCGATCGTCAACAGCCCCACCCGGCGCGAAAATAGCCGACTCGCCGCCACCCCCAGACACAGCAACGATCCGGTATACAACACCAGCGGCCCCAGCCGAATCGTCAACGCCGACACGTCCCCCGTCAGCCACGGCCCCACCGCCGTCGTCAACGCTACCAGCACCGGATGGTCAAAATAACTCCAGGCCCAGTTGCGCGTATAGAGATAGTAATAGGCTTCGTCATAACCGGGCGGCAACCACGCTGCAATCAGCCCTCGCACCACCAACCCGCCCAGCAAAATCGCCGCGATCGCCCTGGTCATCGGCTGTTGCCATTCTCTGTAAAATGCTCCCTGTCCTGGTTTTGGCCCACTGGTCATTGGCGATCGCCCCCACACACTATCCCCACGCTACCAGGTTTGCTGCCCCAGCATAGAACGGCGATCGCGCCTGGTCTAACCGAAACCGCCCCGCCCCTACCTTGACCCCAGCGCCATCCATCCGCCCTAATAGAAAAACAGCGAAAAACGGCCCCACCCATGTAACATGGCACTGGACAGACCGAATCCTACGCCAAAATCGCCTTAACCCGACGATAATTATTAAACCAGCCTGGGCATTTCGATGTGCCGCTCAAACTCACACCTCATTCGTTAATTTCTGTTTGCTTTATGGAAAACTTCCTGCCGATCGCGTACCTGCAAAATCAATTTCTGCCCTTTGCCGAGGCCAAAATTTCCATCGCAACCCATGCGCTGCACTACGGGACAGGGGCGTTTGGTGGAATGCGTGGGATTCCCGATCCTCAGAATCCTAACCAAGTCCTGCTCTTTCGGCTCGATCGCCATTGCCAACGGCTCAGTGCCAGCGCCAAATTGTTAATGTACGACATGCCCGCCGCCAAAATCCAAGCCACAATCATTGATTTTGTCCAAAAAAATCGGCCCGCCAAGTCCTTCTACATTCGACCATTTGTCTACAACTCCGGGTTAGGCGTTTCGCCCCGCTTACACAACATCGAAAAAGACTTGTTGATCTACGGTCTGGAAATGGCCGATTACCTTTCCCCCGAAGGCGTAACCTGTCGCATTAGTTCCTGGTATCGCCAAGAAGACCGTAGCTTACCCCTACGCGGTAAAATTAGCGCCGCCTACATCACCTCATCCCTGGCCAAAACCGAGGCGATCGAGTCAGGCTTTGATGAATCGATTTTGATGAACACCCAGGGCAAAGTCAGTGAAGCATCAGGCATGAATGTCTTCATCGTTCGGAACAATACCCTGATTACCCCCGGTTTCGAGCAAGATATTTTGGAAGGCATCACGCGGGATAGTGTCGTCACCATCGCCCGCGATTTAGGGATTCCCGTGGTCGAGCGGCCCATCGATCGCTCCGAGTTACTCATTGCCGATGAGGTCTTTTTGTGTGGCACGGCGGCCAAAATTGCCCCGGTCAAGCGTGTCGAAAGCTACACCCTGCCCAGCGATCGCCCCATCACCACCAAACTCCGCGAAACCCTCACCGCCATCACCGAAAATCGCGATCCCCAATACAAAGATTGGGTCTTCCCCATCGCCCTCTAGCCTAAACGCCGAGCGCAGCGCGATCGCCCCCGCTTAGACCCGATTGCCCGAAGCCAAATTGCGGAACTGGGTAAATTGCGACTCAAACAAGAGCTTAACGACTCCGGTCGGGCCATTCCGATGTTTCGTCACGATAATTTCGGCAATGCCCCGATCCGGTGTGTCCGGGTTGTAGTACTCATCGCGATACAACATCATAATCAAATCTGCATCCTGCTCGATCGCGCCAGAGTTGTGCGAGACAATTCCATCCGCCAGCCAAGATGCGGTTTCTGGCACCGTTAGGTCGTACACCACCGCTTCACCAACCACCTCAATCGAAACAATCTCATCCCAGAACAGGTCAGAAGATGCAATATCTTGTAGTAAAGGGCTGTCGAGAATAGTCGCATAACTTTGTAACACCTCACGGGTTGGCGCAAATCTGAAGTGTGAAGTTCCGCCATAAGCTGTGCCCCGCAAAGCAGCCATACCCCGCTGAGTCACACCTTGTGCCTTCATCTCCTGCCGCACCAAATCAAAGACCTGAATCGGAATCGTATCTTTATTGGGATTGGCTTTCCCCCGTTGTAAGAGTTCAGCTTTGGCAATTTCAGCCGGAGCCACTCTAGGGCCAAAAGCACCTACCCGATTTAGAAACGCCAGTTGATGAGATTTGCCATAGATTTGCACCGTATAGCACTGGGATTTCGTCCACTGCATTCGGCTCGCAATACCCAATCTTAATAAAAGGGCAACCACATCGCGGGCAAGGCGTTCACTCATCGTCGAGAAGAAAATACTTGCCTTGTACTTCCGACGGTCTGACTGGTAGTAATTGCTAATACAACCATCAGTCGCCCACAGATGACGTAGAAAGAGGGCTATCTGGTCATCAGGTAATTGAAAAATCGCCATCGGAACGGTCTTATAGGCCGAGCGCTGATTCCAAATCCCCAACTCTTTCAGCCAAAGACCCACCCCAGCGGGGTGCCAGCGATTACCATTGCCTGAAATAACGAGTTGATGCCAGTTGCCTTTGCCGGGATGCCGATTCACAGTGCACCCAAATTCCTTGGCTGCCGCTTCTACCACCCACGAATTCGCGTCCGAAGCTGTCGTATATCGCAGAGGCTGATGCGTTAGATAACTTCCATCTCCGATAAGATGCGCTAATAAAATGACTTTTGAGTCTGGCCATCGCTGACCGGGCTGGGCCATCATCGGCAGATGATTAGCCACCGCAAGGCGATCGCCCACTCGCAAGGTTTGGAGTTCTCGCCAACCATCAAAGGTATACAGCCGATGTTTTCCGGTAGCACGGATGGTTCTACCGCTTGCCGTCATGAGCTTATAAATCGGCTTCTGCCCAACTTCCCAGACCAAATCAGCGGTTGCCTTGACTAACTTGCCCTTAGCATCCATGCTGATCACTTCAGGCGTTTGGCCCACTAAATCTTGAATCGGCACACGCCGACCATCTGCCAATACGACCAGCGTATCCCCAGTGACACACTCCCTCAAATCCGACATCATGGGGCGCTTGTTAGTACGGGATTCCACCCCCCGGCTCAGCTGCGACAGGGCAATCACTGGCACATTTAGCTCCCGCGCCAACCCCTTGAGCGATCGCGTAATCTTCGAGAGTTCCTGCACCCGGTTATCTCCGCCCCCCTCCATCAACTGCAAATAGTCCAACAAAATCATGCCCAACGCCCCGCCCTGTTCAGCCTGCAACCGTCGAGCTTTGGAGCGCATTTCCGTCACGCTAATATTGGGCGTATCGTCAATGAAAATCGGCAACTGAGACAACGCACTAATGGCATGGCCCAGCGGTTCCCACTCCTGCTGGCTGACCCGGCCCGATCGCAACCGCCCACTTTCGATCCGCACCTCGCTGGCCAACAACCGTTGCACCAACTGCTCTTTTGACATTTCCAAGCTAAAGATCGCCACCGGCAACTTATGAAACGCCGCAATATTCCGGGCAATATTCATCGTGAAGGCCGTGTTGTGCACACAGATATCGTTCGCCACAAAATTATGGGTTTCCGGTACTGTGAGGTCATAGACCTGCTGTGTACCTGTCGCCTCGATCGCGACAATCTCATCCCAGTACACATCACTGGTCGCCAGTTCTTGGAGGGAGTCGGCCCCAATCGCTGTTGCTAACATCAATAGGCGATCGCGAGTCGGTGCCCGTTGCCCAACATGAATATTGGTGTATCCCGCAATACCAGCTCGGCGCGCGATCGCCGACCAAGGTTCACCTTGTCGCGCCGCCTCTAATTGAGGCCAAACGGCAATGGGAATCAAGTCACGGTTGGTTTGATAGCGCTTTGTGGCCAGTGCAGTTTTGACGGCCAACATCGCCGCTTCCTTGCCAAAAATCCCAATTTCCGCCGCGAAGGTCGTCAGCGATCGCACATCGGTAATATCCAACTGCCAAACCGATCGACCCTGCCCCTGATACTGGACAGAACGAGTTTTCAACGCGGCAATAATGCCAAACCGCAGCAAAAGATGTTGCACCTGTTGGGCCAAGCGCCGACTTACCGTAGCATAGCCCACTTGGGCCTGACCACTCGCTAGGACTGTTGCCCAGCCATCCGTCGCAAACAGGCGATTCAAAAACAAAGCCAGTTGCGATCGCGTCAGCCGAAATACTGGAGCCGGAATCGTTTTAGCATGGGCATCTTTCAGCCACAACCCTAATTCTTGTAACCACACAGTCACAGCATTATGACCTTTGGCACTGAGTGCCAGCCAGCCCGTCGGCATCAGTTGAGGGGGTTGGAGGTTCAACACCTCGCACAATTGCACAAACTTAGACTGGCTGGGAATATTTTTCCCTTGTAACCAATATGACACCGTAGCCGGACTGCTCTCCAACCGCTGGGCTAACTGATTCGCTGTCATTCCCTGCGCCTGCATAGCTCGTCGTAACGCCTGGGCAAAGTTCGCTCGCCCCGCCTGCAATGCCTCAAAATCCTTACTGATCCGAAATGATGGTGTCCGCGTGCCGCGAGAATCATTGCGCTTCACCTTAGTACCCGGAAAAGCCGCGATCGCCGCGCAAAAGTCCGCCTGAATTGCCGAATTCCCGTTGGTGAAGGTGGGTGAAGATTTTGTCAGGCAACCATCCCCAATGAGATAAGCCAGCAGTTTGACAGCCCCTTCCGGCAGGACCTCCGTCCCAAATACGCTCAATTGACGGGGCACGGCGATTTTATCGCCAACGCGCAGACACGCTAACGGTTGCCATCCCTCCACAGTCAGATAAGGGTGGGTGAGCGTCGTTTCAATCGTGCGCCCTAGCCGAGTTGTGACCCGAAAGGTGGGCTTGATCCCGTCGTCAATAAAGGCCGATGGCTGGGTCAACCGCAGCTTCCAGTCTGCCCCCAGCGTGAGCAATGTAGCCTGCTGCCGCTGATAAAGCGTTTGAATTGTTTCAATGCTTCCATCGGCCAGCATAATCTCAGCCGAGGCAGCGAGACATTTCCCCATTGAGGGTCTTCCGGCAGCAATGATCAAATCCGATCGCTGGAACCCTTGGGTCATGGCATCCAGGTCGTAATAGCCACAGGTCAACCCCGGCAGCACCATCCCCAGCGATCGACTTTCGATATCGGTAAAGGTATGGGTCAAAATATCTGCCGTGGCGGTCAGAGCATTTTGGGGCCGATCTTGCGTGACTCCGAATACCTTTTGCTCGGACTGATCCAGAATTTGCTCCAGTTCCGTGGCCGTATCGTAGCCTAACTGAGCAATTTCGCTCCCCGCTTGGATCAACTTCCGCCGCATATATTTATCCATGACCAGGGCGGCGTACTGGTCAATGTTGACGGCACTAACGGTATGGTCAATCAATTGAATGAGCTTGTTCTGGCCCCCCACGTTTTCCAGGCGATCGCGGTCTTTCAGCCAGGTAGAAACACTCATCAAATCTGTGGGCAAGCCCTGGTTTTGCAACGCCAGCATGGCCCGAAAAATCTCTTGATGAGCATTTAGATAAAATGCTTCGGGCGCAATTAAATCCGCTACCCGACTCAGGGCTTCTGGATCGAGCAAAATCCCACCCAAAATGACCTCTTCCGCCTCGACATTTTGGGGCGGCAAGCGATCGTTATACGTCTGAAAATTGAGTTCCTGAACCATACCAATAGCCATCCAGACACGCTAAATCGGATGAGCGAGCGCAACCATTGGCGTTCTCTGCTCAGTTCCCCTCACTATACCGTTGACTTGCCGGATGCTCAACCAGATTTGGTGGTTCAGCACAGTTCTTTAGCAAGTTTAACGGGTGGTAACACTAAATACAGACTTACCATTGGAGGGTATGGGGATGGCAAATATCCCAGCCCATCACCGCCAATATTGGTACTCGTGAACTATTACTTTATGGTAGCAGGTGCGATCGCGGCTGTAAATCAACCCATCATGCCAAAAGGGTAGCCGTACTCAACGACTACCCTTGCTCAAATGCTATTTTGTCATGGCATTGAGCAGCGCATTACCACAAAACTGAGTAACAAGCCTCACTCACCCCGACTGACCCAACCTAGTTGAACCTAGGTCGGCACCACTTCCACCCCAAAGGAAGCCGATACTTCCGGGTGCAGTTTAATCTCTGCTCGATAGGTACCCAACGCATGAACTTCAGGCACCGTGATATTCCGGCGGTCAATCTCGTGATTAATCGCTGCGGCCAAAGCATCGGCCACTTCTTGAGCTGTAACGGTACCAAAGATGGCTTCGTTTTCGCCGACTTGCTTGGCAATTTGGATTGCTTTCAAGCCTTCGATCGCCTTCTTCGTCACTTCAGCTTCCTGCTTCAGTTCGGCCAACCGCTGGCGTTCCAGTTCTCGCCGCCGTTCTACTTGCTTCAAAATGCCGGGGCTTGTGTGAACGGCCAACCCCTGAGGGAGTAGATAATTCCGAGCGTAACCGGGGGCCACCTCTACCAAGTCTCCGACCCGACCAAGTTTGCTCACGTCCTTGTTAAGAACCAACTGAATCCGCTTTGCCATAATCCGTGAAACGCCACCAAAAAATAGTAAGTAGACAGGGACTTTTATCTCAGAGTTAACTGAGTCAAAAGTAGTTTGTAAAACCAATGGGCAGTGAGGGGCTCGAACCCGCGACATCCTGCTTGTAAGGCAGGCGCTCTACCAACTGAGCTAACCGCCCGCGCGTGCTTTGCTTGAGGGACTCATCCTCGACGCACCAGAATTAACTATAACAGAACTCTTGAGTTCCTGCTAGGATTTTTTGAAAAGAAGTTCAAATTTTTTGGCTGCGATCGCCATGCCCTCAGGCCGAACCCACGACAAGATCACGCTTTGGAGTTTGCCCGTGGTGGCGGCAATCACCTTTGAACGAACGCGCCATCCCGGCATCACGCTGCTGTTAGCGGGGGGCTACCTGTTCAGCGGGCTGATGTTTGGGCCGGATTTGGATATTTACTCGCGGCAATATCAACGGTGGGGGCCGCTGCGGTGGATCTGGCTACCCTATCGGCACAGTATGCGGCATCGGTCGGTGTTATCTCATGGCCCGCTCATTGGCACAGTGGGTAGGGTCATCTATTTGCTGATGTGGATAGGCGTGGGGGGGCTGGTGCTTGGGGGGCTAAGCGCGATCGCTTACTGGGTCATCGGGGAACCGCAGCAATGGTGGGGGTTAGTTGGGCAAGGCAGTCGGTCTGTAGAACATTTGGGGCGATCGCTGCAACACCACTGGCCGGAATGGTTCGCCCTGTTGGTGGGGTTAGAGTTGGGAGCGATGAGTCATGCCCTGAGCGATTGGGTTGGTTCGGCCTATAAACGGCGATCGCGGCAACGCAAACCCAAAGCCACGCTGGATTTACTGCCCACATCGCCGCCACCCCCCAAACTGGGGCCGCCACCCAGCCCCAACCCGGCAACCCCCGCCTCGCCCCGCCGCCCCACCCCACCCAAAACCACCGCCCCCAAACCATCTCGCCCCCCAGTGGAGTTGCCGCCCGTGCCACCCGCCTGGGATCGCGATCGCCCCTAACTTTGAGCGATCGCCGCCAAATCACCGATTACAGTAAATGAAGTGAACCTAGGGACAGGCATGGACGGAACACCAACGGAACAAACGCTGCAATCCGCAGATTTAATCACCGAAATTCAGCAACTCGTCGCTGTTGTGGCCCAGTTGCGATCGCCCACGGGGGGCTGTCCCTGGGATTTGGCCCAAACCCCGGAAACCCTGATTCCCTACGTGATTGAAGAAGCCTACGAAACCGTCGATGCCATCCAGTCGGGCGACCCCCAAGCCATGTGCGAAGAACTGGGGGATTTGCTGTTACAAGTGGTGCTCCAGGCCCAGATCGCCAGCGAAACTGCCCAATTTGACTTGAGTGCCGTGGCCAAAGGCATTCGCGAAAAACTCATCCGCCGCCATCCCCATGTGTTTGGCGAGGAATCTCTGGCCACCCATGAGGAGGTACGGGAACGGTGGGAAGCCATTAAAGCGGCAGAAAAAGGTGAAGACACCCAAGCGCCCCCGCCCCTGAGTCAAAAGCTAGCTCAATATGGGCGATCGCTGCCGCCACTCATGGCCAGCCTCAAGATTTCGCAAAAAGCCGCCCAAGCTGGGTTTGAGTGGGAAACGGTGGACGGCGTATGGGCCAAATTTGAAGAAGAACTGGCCGAACTGAAAGAGGCGATCGCCCAATCTGATCCCGTTCACCAGCAAGAAGAACTCGGCGATTTGCTGTTTACCATCATCAACGTCGCCCGGTGGCATGACCTCGACCCCAGCACCGCTTTGCAAGGCACCAACCGCCGTTTTATTCAACGCCTGCAACTGATGGAAGCTGTGGCCACCCGACCGCTGGCATCCTACACCCTGGCGGAACTGGAAGACCTCTGGCAGCAGGCCAAAGCCCAACTCAAACAGGGATCAGCGCAACGGGGGCAGGCATAGCGTATGCCCAAACAGCGATTGGATGTGTTATTGACCGAGCGGCAACTGTGCGACAGTCGGCAACAGGCCCAGCGGCTCATCCGCGCGGGGGAAGTGACCGTGAATCACCAGGTAATCGACAAACCGGGCACCGAGGTTAATGTAGAGGCGAAGATCGCCATTCGCCAAAAATCGCCTTATGTGTCGCGGGGCGGAGAAAAACTGGCCAAAGCGATCGCCCATTTTAATATCCCCGTCGTGGGTCGCGTGTGTTTAGATGGCGGCATTTCCACCGGGGGCTTTACCGACTGCTTGCTGCAAGCGGGGGCCAGCCATGTGTACGGGGTGGATGTGGGCTATGGCCAGGTTGCCTGGAGTTTGCGCCAGGATCAGCGGGTCACGTTGCTGGAACGGACTAACTTACGACATCTGGAACCCGCAACTTTGTATGGTGAAGCGAGCGATCGCCCCTGGCCTGATTTGGGCGTAGTCGATGTGTCTTTTATTTCCCTCGTCAAAATTTTGCCCGCCTTAGACCGCTTGTTGGCCTCGCCGAAAGAATTGCTGTTGCTGGTGAAGCCCCAGTTTGAAGTGGGCCGCGATCGCGTGGGAAAACACGGAGTCGTCCGCGAAGCCAAAGACCAGGCCCAGGCTATCTGGCAAGTGTGGGAAGCGGCACAAACCCTGGGCTGGCACTATCGCGGAGCAACCTGGTCGCCGATCACTGGCCCAGCGGGCAATGTGGAATATCTTCTCTGGCTTAGTCAGGAGGTCTCCCCCAATCCACCTGAACCCAACCTAGAGTTGTCCCATCTATTAGCCTTAACGCAAACGGCCCAAGCGAATTTGGCCCATTCCGATTGAAGGCGATCGCGGGGGGTGGTTTGGCCTGGGCTAAGCGCCGTCGGGCCAGCCATTAATTAATTTTCAGTTCTGGGCGATCGCCCGGAATCGCTAAACCATGACGCTGGGGAAGTTAGTGTGGCGATCGCTCAAAGTGCCAACTCACCGTGGGTTGCCGCCACATCCACAGACTAACCAACCCCAGCGGCAAACACGCCAAAATGCCGTTGTAGCCAACCCAGAGCCAGTTTGGCCCCCCCAGAAACAGCGTCACTGTTAGCGAACCGCCGATCGCGTTGGTGGCCCCGTGGGCGAGACAAGCAATCCACAGGCTGCCCGTTTGGGCTTGCAGCCACCCAAAAATAATCGACAACAAAACGGTAAAGACGGTAAACACCAAGCCCCCGACAACTTTATTCTCGTATTGCTCGTACCCCAGCACCACCAGGGGATAGTGCCAAATGCCCCAAATGAGGCCCGTCGCGATCGCGGCCCAACGGGGATGTTTGACCAGCAAGCGTCGTTGCAAATACCCACGCCAGCCAAATTCTTCACCCCACACGATGGGGGTTGCCACCACGATCGCCTGCACCAGCACACTGGGAATGAGCAGCGGGAGCAGGTTTGTCTCGGCGGGCGGCATGACCGAGGGCGCAACCGTCTGGAGAAACCGTTGCAAGGTCGGATCAGGCTGGCTGATCTGAAGGGCGATCGCCAAGCCCACAATCACCGCCGTCACCCCCAAGGGCAACAACCAAGCCACCAGATAGTAAGGCCAGTCTTGCCGTAGCCGCAGCGGTGCCCCACCATCATCAAAACCTTCATGCGTCACCCACCGCCGGACAATGCCCGCGCCCAGAGCCGGAGCAAAAGCCGCAGGCAAACTGAGAAGCTGAAATTTTGGATCAGTGCCAGAGATGCCAAGCGCCCCTAAGAAGCCCCAATAGCCCCAGGCTACCCCAAAGGCGATCGCCAAAAAAGCCCCAATCCCTTGAGTTGAAGGATGTTTCACAGTGTTCTTGCCATACGTCGTTTCGCACCATAGCGTAAACCGAGGGTAGACATCCTCCCCCGACTAGAGCGATTTGTCAGGGCGATCGCCCAGGCTTTCATGGATCTTTTTGCTCGGCTAATCGCGCTTCCACAGTAGTTTTATAAAACGCTTCCAACGCCGGAATGCAGGTCGTGTCATCAAAAACCTGATCCCGATTCGCCAGCATTTTTTGGGCAATGTGCCTGCACCAATCCGGGTCTTGGCCCAGTTTCACCGCCAATTCGATGTATTCAGCTTCCGTTCTGGCAATGGTTTCCGTCACCCCCACCGCTTGCAAAATTCCGGTAGACATCCGCCCCCGCATAAATTCTCCCGGACACGTCACCACGGGCAACCCACAGGCGATCGCATCCAGCGTCGTGTTGCCCCCCGTAAAGCCCAAGGTATCCAGATACACATCCGACAGCATATTCAGCATCAAATAATCATTGCGGGGTTGGGCGGGCAAAAACACCGCGTAGTCATCTAGATTTAAGCCTGCTGCCGCAAACGCTCGCTGCAACCGCGATTGCAACACATCCGCCCGGATAAACACAAACTGCGCCTGGGGCACTTGCCGCGCAATTTCCACCAACAAATAATCATGCTGGGGCAAATATTTAAACGGAGCCTGACAACAGAGATAGACGATCGCATCTTCCCGCAGGCCAAAAGTCGGGCGTTTTTTGCTCAAAATCGGCAACGCCGGGAGCGGGTAGGCAATCCCCAGTTTGGGCAACCGAATCAGGGTTTCGGTGTAATGGGTTTCGGCATTGTCCGGCTCCATAAACTTGCTGGAGAGATAGTAGTCAATGGTGCTGAGGCCCGATGTCACCGGATGGCCCCACGCCGTACACTGCACCGGAGCCAAACGCAACGCCGCCAGTTGAATGGTTTGGGGATCCATGCCAATTTCGGGAAAGATCAACAGATGCAAATCGTCATCGCGCACCTGTTGGGCGATCGCCGCTAAATCACCGGGAATATGGCGAAACGTGTGGCTATAACGGCGAAATTCCTGGGTCAGCGTATCGGGACGATTGCCTGTGTAATAGGAATAAATCTTGAACTGTTTGCGGGTCGCGTATTTGAGCCAACCAATCAGCCACAGAGTCCCGCTGTAGGAATGCAAATAATGGGTCAAAAAGCCAATGCGAATGCGCTTCTCGACCGGGGGCATGGGCAGCGGTTGCGTCCACTGAGGATAGGCCGCCATCATCACCTTTTGCACCAATTGAGCATAGAGGCGTTGCGGTTCTACCATATCCCGCGCCTGGTAGGTGATGTAAAAACTGGCATAGCGACTGAGGCCAGCCAAGGCGGCTTGCTGTTGAGCCACCGTTTCGACGGCTGTGGCCCGAATCAGCGCCTGTAGTTCGCGCAAATAGCGATCGCGATAGAACTCGATCTCTTTCACCGAGTCATAAACCAGCGGCAAAATCATGCTTTTCAGCAGTTTGAGGGTGTAGCTATCAGGCAACCCCTCCAACGCCAACTCCACCGTAGCCAAAGCTTCTGGAGTTTTCCCAGTTCGCACCAAGGTCAAAATCAATTCATAGTTCAATGCCTCCGAGGCGGGATGTTCACTCACCCCCGCTTGCAAAGTTTCAATGGCCTCCCGTTGTTGGTGTAATTGCCAGAAACAATCGGCCAATTCTAAGTAGAGGTCAGGCGATGCTGTTTGGTAATTGAGGAGTTTTTGATAATGACGGGCAGCCGCACTAAAATTTCGTTGTTGATACAGAATTTGACCGAGTTCTTGATAGTAACGTAGGGGGTTTTGGGCAAATTCCTGGGCAAAGGCAAGACTATTCGCACAATCCAGATTATCAGGGGCTAAGTCACAGGCTTGTTGATAAATCTCGATCGCGTCTTCAACTTCGCCCAAATCCAATAATAAATTGCCGAGGTAGAGATAGGCCATAAATTGATTGGGTCGCTTGGCGATCGCTTCCCGCAAAATCACTTCCGCTTGTTCTGTTTCTCCTTGTTTGTGCAGCAATTCACCTAAATTATTGTAGGCATCAATCAAGTCGGGATCATGCTCAATCGCCCGATAGTAAGCCGCGATCGCCGCATCGGGTTGGCCTAATTTAACAAAACAGGAACCCAGAAAATAATAAGTCGAGCTATTCGAGGGATCAAGATTAAGCGCCTTTAGAAGAGCTTGACTAGACTCTTGATAATTTTCTGTTTCGGCATACAACAACCCCAAGTTGAGCCAGCCTTTGGCATCATCTTCTCGCCATAGCAAATAATCTCGATACTTTTTCTCGGCTTCGCTAAACTGCTCATGCTCATGCAAATAAACAGCCTCTTGATAGAGTAGCTCAATCGACTCCATCCGCTGTTCGAGTAACTGCAAGTTGTAAATCGACTTAATGACTGCTGAATGTTGATGTTCGCTAAAGACAGCAGCGGCGTAGTTTTTACCGCGCGATCGCTGCCATCCTAACACTTGAATACCATTCCAAAAAGTCGGATAGCGAGCTACTGGAGTCCGCAATTCCAAAATCACTTCCGCTTCAGGACTCAGCGCCAAAAAGTCCCAATAGGCTTGCTGCACTGTCCCCCAATTGGCATCATCTAAAATAATTAAAGCTTCATCGGCCAAAAAGGGTTTTGCTAATAACAACCCCATTAATGTAGAGCGATAATCGTGAGCGCCGTCATAAAAATAAACGCCAATCTTATCATCAGTATTTAGCTCTTTCAGTTCTAAAAAAAACTGTTGAAAATCTTGATCACAAAAATAAACTTGCTCCGTCAGGCCAAACCATTCCAGATTGGTCATCAGCGCGGCCAGGGTCGAGCCATCTTCATCAAATTCCGAGAAATTATCCACCGCATAGGCCATGCGATCGGGGTGGTTTAGCAACGCTCCGATCAGAGTTGAACCGCGATAGGTGCCAACTTCGCAATAAATTTCTCCCGGCTCCATGCAGGCAACCGCCCAATTCAAAAGCTGCATGTTGTTGGCCGTGGTCATCCCCCGAATTTGGCTCAACACTTGCTGAAATTGCTCTGATTTTGGCTGTACCGTATCTTTGCCCCAGTGCTGATAGAAGGCTGGCAAGTGGTTGAGAAAGTGTTGATAATCCATGATCTGGGCTAGCTTATGGTTCTACTCTGAAGCGCATCGAACTAGTGTAGATGCCGTGGACAAGATTGGCGACTCGTCGATGTGAATTTGATTGGAGTCTGAAGCCCTATGCTGACCCAGATTTTGCGATCGCCAACCGATCTGGCAGAGCCTCTAGTATACTGAGGCGCAATTTCCCACACCATTTTTGTTCATCATTTCTGTTCGGCATTGGTCATTTGCTAGTGACGAATGACCAATGACAAATAACTGAGACAGCAAAGGGTAGACACACTGACACCGTAGGCTACTAGGCTATCGACTTTGTTGCTTGAATGCAATCGTGTCAACGGAGTGCGCCGCACATCTTCCGACCCGCGATCGCTTTTCTATCTAGTGTTAGCGTTCCCACAAATCCGCCGTCGTTTGCTACACGATGGATATTGCGATCGCAAAAGCACCTAAAGTTACAGGAGAAATTTGATGCACCAGAGGTTTGACCCATTTACATTTGGCCCATTTACCCTTCGTCCCTGGCAACCCCGCGATCGCGAACCAGCGGCCAGCTTAATTGCCGCCGTTTTGGCGGAGTATGGCCTGGAGTGGGAGCCGACGGGCGCAGATCAAGATGTTGTCAACGTGGAAACCGCCTATTGGCAGCGGGGAGGAGAGTTTTGGGTGATTGAAACCGAGGGCAACCTGGTTGGAACTGGGGCGTTTTACCCGATCGCGCGGGGCCAGAATGCGGTTGAGCTACGCAAAATGTATATCGTCCCCAGCCACCGAGGCCAGGGGTTAGGCAAATTTTTGTTGCAGGCATTAGAAAGCGCGATCGCGGCGCAGGGTTTCACCGAAATCTGGATTGAAACGGCCTCTGTCTTACAGGCTGCCGTTTGTTTGTATGAGCGCAATGGCTACATCCCAGCAACAGGGGTTGAAACCGCCCGCTGCGATCGCGTTTATCGCAAAGTATTGAGCGCGTCGCCTTAGACCACCTGAGCGCCAGTTATGCCTCAATGACCACACGCAAGTTACCTCGCTTCCGCACCACCCGGCAGGCCGTCGCATGGTTCGCCCGTTCAAATTCCAGATCCAGCAGGGTTTGCCCGATCTTGAGATTTTGCAACGAGAGATATTTCACGGAATCGGGCAGGGTGGGCTGGACGATATAGAGGCAATTGCCCGGTGCATCGGGAACCAGGTTGACCATCGTTTGCAGCAATTGGAAAATGGTGCCCGTGGCCCAGGCTTGGGGCGAACAGGCGACCGGATACCGCACGGGGCTGCGATCGTTGGTGCGATCGTAGCCACAAAACAGCTCCGGGGGCCGGAAATAAGGCTGCTCGATGGTCATGTCGATAATGCCCTGCGCCACTTCCAAGGCTTGCTCCACTGCCCCGATCGCCCGTAACCCCGCCACAATCAGACCATTATCATGGGGCCAGATCGACCCGACGTGATAGCCCATTGGGTTATAGGCCGGAGACAAGCTACTGAGAGTGCGAATGCCCCACCCACTGAACATATCTGGTGCTTGCAGCCGTTCCGCCACACTGTTGGCTTTCTCTGGGTGGAGGATACCCACGCCCAAACAATGGCCCGGATTGGAGGTAATACTATCGACGGGTTTGCTGTTGCCATCCAGCGCCAGAGCGTAAAACCCCTGGTCAGGCAACCAAAAATCTTGATTGAAGCGAGCTTTCAGGTTGTGGGCATCGTCTTGCCAACGATCAGCCAGGTCAATGCGTTTGCGTTGCCGCGCCAGGGAACTTAGCCGCATCTTGGCCGCGTAGACGTAGCCTTGGACTTCTGCCAGGGCGATCGCGCCTTCAGCCATCTTGCCCTTAGCATCCACGATGCAATCCCCCGAATCTTTCCAACCCTGGTTAATCAGCCCCCCTGTCGATTGTCGCTTGTACCACAGATAGCCCGTCTGCCGACAGTTGCGATCGATCCAGCCCATTGCCGCCAAAGCATTGTCCCACAGCTTATCCAGCAATTCTTGATCCCCCGTCCAGGCATAGTAATCGGCATACAACATCAGCCACAGGGGCGTAGCATCCACCGTGCCGTAGTAAGGAGTGTGGGGAATTTCGCCGCACCGAGCCATTTCGCCCAAGCGAATTTCATGAAGGATCTTGCCGGGGGATTCCTCCCGCCATTCGTTTTCTACCTGGCCTTGATAATCGGCCAAAGTAAACAAGGTTTGACGGGCAATTTGGGGATCGAGCATCAACAACTGAGCGGCGGCAATAATGGAGTCGCGCCCAAACAGGGTGGAAAACCACGGCACCCCGGCGGATAGGACTTTCCCCCGACCAAAGGTTTGTCCCAAGAGATAAATGTCTTGTTTGGCCTGATCGATGACTTGATTCAGGGCGCGATTATCCGTCCGAATGTGGGTGACGCGATCGCGCCATTGCTGTTCTTCCATCGTCTCCGCCGCGATCGCCTGCTTCAGCGTGGTTGGGGCACTCACCGCCGAGGCGGGTCGATTATCGATCACGGGTTGCAACCGATAGCCAAATTGCAGGGTTTCATGCGACTCCAGCGACAACTGCCAAATGGCCGTATACCCCTCAAAGCGATCGGGGGGGTGATCATAAAACTGAATCCGCGCTTCCATCAAAACCTGGTCTAACCCCTGGTAGGCCAAGTTCAGTTCGCTGGTTTCGCGATCGCTGGGCAAATTCGTATTCGGGTCAACCTGCCGCATTAAGGTACCCGCTTGGGGCCGCACCCGCCCCCGGATCTGAAACAAATCCGCAAAATCCGCATCAAAACTAAGACTCAGCTCAAACTGGGCAGGCTGAGTGCTGTAGTTAATCACGGTGAGTTCTTCAAACAAGCCCCCTTGCAGCACAATGTCCCGCTGAATGCTCACCGTCTCCGCTTGTAATTGGCCATCAATATGGGGATTGGCACACAGCACAGAAAGGGTAAACCCCTGCTGGGCCGTGCTGCTCAACAGAATCGGAGTTTGGCCTTCAACTTGCAACTCCAAGCGGCTCAGAAAGCGCGTATCTTTACAAAATAAGCCCAAACTAGCATCGACTTCTTCACCACATTCCGTAATGTTGCCCAAGGTATCCGTGATGAGAAATAGATCATCGTCTTTCAGCGTTAGGGTTGGTTGCCTGCGCTTGGTGGTGGTGCAAGGCCATGTCGGTAATGGCATTGTGGTAACCGGGGCAAAGGTGCGACCTTCTAGTTCAAGCACGTTGACATCTGTAGGGGATTTTGTAGCGATCGGTTCGGCGTGCTCGACAGGATTAGACATCGATCCTCCAACTGGATTTGGCTAAACAGCACATGAATTTGGGGAGGTGCTCGTGAAGGAACACCTCCGATAGCTAAGGTATCGAAGGTGTCCTTGAACACGGCTGAATCTATAGACTTATTTTGGTTTTTTATGTGGGGTTTGCGTCTAGCTGGCCACGAGTTTGGTTGATTTCAGGTGGCCATTGCGAACAAAGCGTTCGGCCAAAAGCTTTTGATAAACCTGTTCGTAATCATCCACCATGCGGGTCAGGTTGAAGCTGCTGGCAACATGCTCCCGACAAAACTGCCGATCAAGGGTGTTGACCTGGGCGATCGCCGCCACACATTCCTCTACTGTATGGCACAGGAAGCCAGTCTTGCCGTGGGCAATCACTTCCGGGGCCGACCCCAGCGCCATCGCAATTACGGGTGTCCCCGATGCCATCGACTCAGCCATCACCAAACCAAACGGTTCGGGCCAGGTAATAGGGAACAACGTCGCCACGGCCCCACCCATCAACGCATTCTTTTGAACATGATTCGCTTCGCCTAAAAACTGAATCTGCTCTCCGTCGATCAACGGCTCGATCACATCGCGGTAAAACTCGCGATCGACCGGGTCAATTTTGCCCGCCATCTTCAGTTGCCAACCGCTCTTTTTCGCAATTTCAATGGCCAGATGCGGCCCTTTCTCCGGCGAAATGCGGCCCAAGAAAGCTAAATAAGGCGGATCTTGCGGCTTGGCATGAAACTCAAAACGGTCTACCGCGATCGCATTATAAACCGTTGCCACATAATTCAACCCCAAATCATCGCGCCGTTGCGAGTTAGAAATACTGACATAATTTTGGTGCCGATGCTGAACAAAAAAGCGATCGATCAACGGTGGCAAAATACCATGTAATGTATGAACAACTGGCGTTTTAACTAGATTAGCAAACGGCAATGATAAGTGTCCCACATGCGAATGAATCACATCAAATTCATGGGCACGAGCAAACACTTTACTCACCTGCATTTGGTCATACAAACCACATTCCGCTGGAGGCAGACCCGATGACCGCAACGCCTGCTCACAACCCGACTCCAACGTTGCCAACGTTTGGGAATCACCCGTTGCAAACAACGTTACGTCATGCCCGCGCCGCACTAGCTCATCCGTGACTAAACTAACAATTAACTCGGTTCCCCCATACGCTGGTGGTGGTACACATTCATATAAAGGGGCAATCTGAGCAATTCTCATTGTAAATCCCTCCACGAAGGTTGAATTAGCAAAGCGCAACCATAAATAACTAACGGTGCAATTTACATTGGTATTCGATTAGCTTTATTTTGCTTAGCTTAATCCCAGACTCAAACTACCAAAAGACATAGGCAGTTAAATGAATTTAGTTGGACTTCGCATTCATCATTGGCTTGAGCAGTTAAAAATAAGCCCGATTGACTCAGGTTACTCAACTAAACTTGAGCCAGAGTCAATCCAGAAATATCGATCAAATGCAAAGCAAAACAGTCGCATCGTGTCTCAGTTCACCTCTTGCCATTAATTTGTGGATTAAATCTGAAACAGAGTTTAGACTTATGTTGTTTTTCTTGACAATTCGTAGCCTCCCCCCTTGCGAGGTAGAGAAACCCGTACCGCACTAAATCAGCAGAAATGTGATCGACTAGAGACAAGAGCCACGCCAATTTTTTTAGCCAAAACATTTGAGGCATAATGCCAAAAACAAACCCTTATTTCTCTCTCATGAACACAAGCAGATCGCAGAGTGAAGACTGGCGCAGCGGCGGACTGGGGTTGTCTTTCCCGGAATTAATCACTACAAAAGTCGGCTAAATTGGCCCAAAGAAACAGCACAGACAGACCAAAAAGCGATCGCAATAAGTCATTGCTCAATTGTTTTTCCTATACCCATGCAGGGATTGCCTTATCGTTTTGCCCCGTTGCCCTGCCCCAATTGGGCCTTCTTAACGGCTAGCACAGCAGCGATGCCAGGGACTGGGCTTTGCCGAAGTGGGGTTAAACGGTGCAAATGCCCCCTGCGGAATCCCTTGCCCTGGGACGATCGCCGCTAATTTTTTGGCTCTCGGTGCTGTGCCCACAGTTGAACGCAAGCACAACTAAAATCTAGTGGCAAACAAATATTCTGTAGCTTTAGATACTAAATACTTGATTTATGCGGACTTGTTAAGATATTCTGACTTTTGCTGCGGTTTGACAACCAATAGCAGCCTTCTCCCCGCAGCGAACGGTGGTTTGAAACGTTGCACGCGACAGAAGGTGTGCCTGATGGAGATGTCTATGGCTCAGTCTGGTCTGGTGGTTATTTTAAACGTCGGCTAAATGTTGAAATTTTCTAACGCTATGGCCCCTTCTATCAAACCTAAATTGTCAAGCACAGCGTCTTTTAGAAAAGCGATCGCGCGCAGATATCGCTGGCGGACTAGATTCAGTTCTGTTAATGTCGGCAGTAAGCACTATCAACCCGATTTCTCACTACAACATATTTTTTGTTCCTGGTTGGGAGCTTTTTTAGGCATTGCGACATTGGGATGTTTGACCTCTCAGGATTATCCCTTTATTGCGGCTCCCCTTGGGGCAACTGCGGTGCTAGTTTTTGGGGTTCCAGACAGCCCTCTAGCACAACCGCGTAATGTCATTGGGGGCAACTTAATTGCCGCGATCGTGTGTGTGACGTTGGTGCAATTGTTTGGTACCACCCCCTGGGTGATGGCCTTGGCAGTCGCAACGACGATCAAATTAATGCAACTAACCCGAACGGTTCATCCACCGTCTGGAGCTGTTGCGCTTTTAGGAGTTTTAACTCATGCTTCTTGGAACTATGTGCTTACTCCGGTGTTAGCAGGCTCCGTTGCAATTGTATTTTTCACCGTATTGTTTAATAACACCGCTCCGGGGCGCACTTATCCCAAACATTGGTTTTAATCCATTAGTTTGAACGCTGTAATGAGCCTGATCAATGAAGGGAAGTTTCGCTCATTTTCAAGTTGCTAACTGACTGGTGATGGCTTGCAAGTTACTATTTTTCCTTGGGGCGATCGCGCTCTTAGCGATCGTTTTTTGTGAAGCTTTTCTTACAGTCACTATCAACTTTTGCCATAAAGCCTGGTATAAATTTTGACGCGATCGCTGTAGAACTGTTAATGACTTTCTCCTTTAAGCAAAGTTAAATTTGACCAAAGAAGATTGAACCGAATTGAAACTATCAGGTTCATCGTTCTTCCTTGAACTGAACATCAATTGTAGGATTGGTTGACGATCGCCCATTTTTGCAGCTTGACGTGGGTGCCTTGCGATCGCCTCAGGGCATGGGCGGCTTTGAGGCAAGGGATGCAAGCTAAGCCGAGATATAAGCGAGAATGGGACTGAGCTTGAGGATATTAGTTTGGGAAAGACGGCGATCGATATTTTGATTTTGTCTAATGGCCCCGGAGAACTAACGACTTGGGTGAAGCCCGTAGTGCGTGAATTGCGGCGACGGTTGGGGGACGATCGCGACCAGGTACGGATTTCAGTGGTTTTGTCTCCGTGTGCCAATGCGAGTGGCCAAGAGGCGGCGATCGCGGCCCAATACCCCGAAGTAGACCGAGTGCAAGGGGCCGCCCATTTTTTTCCGTTTTTGTTGTGGGGGCAAACGGCGGCAAAGTGGGATTGGCGATCGACCGGAGTGGTGCTGTTTTTGGGGGGGGATCAGGTGTTTCCGGTGGTGATTGGCAAGCGCCTGGGCTATCGGACGGTGGTTTATGCAGAGTGGGAAGCCCGATGGCATGGTTGGGTTGACCGTTTTGGGGTGATGCAGCCAGAGATTGCAGCGCGGGCCAAGCCCAAATATGCCAACAAGTTTACGGTTGTGGGTGATTTGATGGCGGAGGCAGGAACAGCAACGCGGGCCGAGGCAGAGATACAAGCCGTGGGGAGTGGGTTGATTGGGCTGCTGCCAGGATCGAAGCCAATGAAGTTAACCCTGGGTGTGCCGTTGACTCTGGCGATCGCGGATCAACTCCATCACCTCGATCCGTCCCTGCGCTTTGTTTTGCCTGTGGCCCCTTCCCTTGACCTGGAGGCACTGGCCCGTTATGCCGACCCGCAGCACAATGGGACAATTCAGGCGTTGGGTTGGGGCCAAGCCCAGCTCATCCGTCCTGCCCCTGGCCCCGACTTGGCGGCCTATTTAGAAACTCCGGCAGGAACGCGAATCCAGTTGTGGACGGAGTTTCCGGCCTACGAAATTTTGGCCCAATGCCAACTTTGCCTGACGACCATTGGCGCAAACACGGCGGAGTTGGGGGCGTTGGCGGTGCCGATGATGGTCTTGATCCCAACGCAACAACTCGACATTATGCGGGCTTGGGACGGCTTACCGGGCCTGGTGGTCAATTTGCCCCTGGTCGGCACCTATTTCGCGCGGCTGATTAATGGGTGGGCAGCGCGCCGGGTGGGGTTGTTGGCTTGGCCAAATATTTGGGCAAAGCGAGAGATTGTCCCAGAGTTGGTGGGGTTGTTGTCGCCCGGGGCGATCGCGGCCCAGGCCCAGGCATACTTAACCCAGCCAGACCGCTTGGCCCAGATGCGGCAAGACCTCCGCGCTGTTCGGGGGCAACCGGGGGCCGCACAAAAATTAGTTCAGCTTGTGCAGGAGGAACTGGAGGCGATCGCCCCTGAGCTTTAGCCTATGCCAATCCCAACGCAAGGGCTACTTTAGGAGGAACGCCGGCCCAGTTCGTACACGCCGCAACTGATCGAAGCCAGGAGGCCCATGCTGAGGCCCCAACTTGGCCCCAAAGCTAGCTCTACCCCAAAATGGCACAGAGTTCCCACCAGGAGGAAGGGCAGGATACTGCAAAAGGAAGCATAGAAGGCATTGAGCGATTCCCGTGCGGCGCGAGTGCGCTCAAATTCGGCCTGGGAAGTGTAGAGCGATCGCTCAGCAAAGTTAAACCACCGACTTAGTTGCAACGTGACCCAATCACTAACGGGTGAAAGCCCCAAATACAAGGCCAAGGCCCACAACGTTGCCCCGGCGATCGCGATGGGATTGATGGGAATAGCAAACGGAAAAAAATCGATGGTCATGGGTACGGTGGCAACAGAAGGTAAAAATGGCGGTTGCAGCGATTAACTGTGCAAAGCGACCACGCTTGGTTACTTATCTTAACGAAAAGCCTGGTCAGCGCAAAGGTTGTCCCGCGCCCCTGGTTAGCGACAGCCCAGACTCTCCCGCGTGTCCACGCCCGTCTGAGGATTGGTACCCGCTGCCCGTTTACACAATTGAGCCATTTCGTACCGATCTAAAATCGCGTTGGTAAAATCCGCCCCGGTGATTTCGGCTTCATCCAAAATGCTGTTGGTCAGCGTGGCCTCGACCAAAACGGCATTGCTCAAATTTGCTTTGTACAGCGTGACGCGATCGAGCAATGCGCCTTCCAAGTTGGCACCGCTGAGGTCAGCCCCCAACAAGTTGCCTTTAGTAAACATGGCGTTGGCCAGGTTCGCCCCTTGAAAGTTGGTGCCCCGCATTTCAGCCGCGACAAAAACGCCACCCACCAGGTTTTCTCCGGCAAAGTTGCGATCGGTCAAATTCGCGTTGCCATACCCCAGGTATTGGCCATCTTCGGCCCAGGCTGGTGTGGCACTCAGCAAAACCCACACCACCGCCAGGGCGATCGCGCAGGCGATCAGCACCAGTCGTTGTATCTCTCGTCCCAAATCTGCTGCCATTGTCACCTACTGGGGTTATTTTTGCGCGTGTTGTTGGAGCCAATCTTGCCCGATGCGAATCGTGAAATCGGATTCTAGGTCGCCGGTGGATTCAGCCTGCACCTGGCCAAGCCCAAGCGCCTGCCGGACTGCATCCGCCGCCGCCAGATCACCGCCCTGGGCAATGATCCGAGTTTCGGTTTGGGCATCAGGCCAATCGGCCACCACATAAACGTTGATATAGCCCAGTTTAGCCAAATCCTGTTGCAATTCCCTGGCTCCGTTGGGACTGCCAGAAGCATTCTGAATCGCAATCCGCACATCCGTAGCCGATCGCGCTGCGGTGTCAGCTTGTTGGGGCGTGACATCAAAATATTGCTGCATCACGCGATCGCGACCAGCGGGATCCATAATCCAGTAACTAGCGACATATTCCCCCGGCGCACTAAACCGCCCTGGCAGCATCACCATTTTGAAGTTCCCATCGCTCAATTTCCGGCCCGCCCCTACCAGTGCCAACAATTCTTCCAAACTCAAGTTGGTGTCAATATATTTCTGCATCGCCTTGACCAGCGCCGGAATCCGGGGAATCACCGTGGGGTTCATCAGCTTACTGCGGAGGGCCTTCAACAAAGCCTGTTGCCGTTGCACCCGGCCAATATCCCCCAAGTCATCATTTCGGAACCGGGCAAACTGTTCAGCCTGCGCCCCACTCAAAGTTTGGTTCCCCGGTTGCAGATCAATCTTGAGCTTCTGGGTTTTATCCTCGTATTGCATAGGCTTAGGCACATAAACCTCGATCCCACCTAGCAAGTCCACAAGTTCCTTAAAGGCATCAGTGCTAACCCGCACATAGCGATCGATCGCCACGCCATTCAACGTTGAACTAACGGTTTTGGCCGCGAGGGCAGGGCCACCCTGAACATTGGCATCATTAATCTTGTCAAGACCAATTTCAGGAATTTGCACCTGGGTATCGCGAGGAATGGACAATAGGCTCACTGTGTCCTGTTCGGGGTTCACCCGTAACAGCAGCATCGTATCACTCCGCCCGCTGAAAATTGCTTCAGTACCAGGTTCGGCACCGGGCACCCGATCAATCCCCATAATCAAAATGTTGACGGGTCGCCCGACTTGGTACCCTAGGCCAACCCGCCAAACATTAGAAACAACGCTTTTGTCTTTGGCAATTAGCCCAATGGGCAGGGGCAACAGCAATGCGGCAGTGAGGCCAAGCGTGGCAGAGGTGGCGGCGGCGATCGCCAGGGCCAGTCCGCGCTGCACCCAATTGGCCTGATGGGGCGATCGCGCCGGGGCAGCGGTAGGAGGTGGGGTAGCGGCGTGAAGCTCCGAACCAGGATTAGACTGCGTTTCCGACACGGTTTCAATCTGCTTCACAATCACTCCTATCCTTGTTCACCGATAAATGGGTCAGGGTGCCAATGGCGGCGTTGGCTGTTGGGGGCGCTCCAGCCCTAAAGCAACGGCGATGGAAAGGAGCGGCAACCGCTTTGGTCATCGGCTTTACGGGTCTGGGGTTTTCAGGGTTTCCTGGGGTCAGTCTAAGCCCTCAGCCACAGAGCGTAGGTCGCAAACTGACACCATTGAGCTTCATTACTTTATGTAAACTCTAGGTCATTATACCCTGGCCATTATGTCAAACGAATCTGTATCGCGAAGTAAGCATTATGGTGCAGATGGATAGATTTGGCGCGGCAAAGTAACCGATCGCCAGCGCCATGACCTAAATTTGGGCCACAGGGCCGGGGGCGATCGCAATCTTCTCCCAGGCCCTTTCCTGATTAGACGCAAAAATCCTGGAAAAGTGCAACAGAGGCACGACTTGTTCACCATTGGGGCAGAGGTAGCGCAGGGTCGGGGCGGCTCGGCGACTGGCCCAAACTCAAACAGTCACTCCTTCGAGCTATTTATCTCGCCAGGTTAGGGACGCTGTGAAACACCGCAATTGGTTAGGCATCACGGAATCGTTAATGTTTGTTGGGTCGGGGATGGGGACGATCGCCGCGATCGCCTCCCAGCAAGCGGTCTACTCCGCTGCGCCCGTCTCGGCCTTATTATTGCTCAATCTGCTGAACCACCGACGGCTGGAACGAACCGCCCAGGCTACGACTGATACCGCGATCGCCCAGCTTGACCAAAAATTTGCCGCCACCGTCACCACCCTCCAACAGCAGGTACAATCCCTGCCCAGTCCCCTGCATCTCGCCAGTTTGCGGAAGGATTTGCAAAACCGCCAACAAGAGTCGGTTGCCGACCTGGAGCGGCGGTTGCGGCAGCTCAGCGAAATGGCAAATCGGCCTGAGGTGCGATCGCTCCCCGAAGAAGTCTTGCAATTGCGGGAACAATACACCATCCTGATGCACTCCCTGGGCAATGTCCGCGAGGGCCTAAATCGGCTCAATCAGGCCACGCCCTCCACCGCCCTGGAAACCGACTTGGCCCAGCTCAAAGCCGACCTGGCCGCCCTCAAACGCAACCTGCCCACAACTATCCCCACCGAAGCCCTGGGTCGCTATCGAGAGTTAGAAGAACAAATTAAACACCTGAATCGGCGACTCAACAAACTGCCAGCGCCGTTTGATGGCAACTTTTTAAAGCAAGATATTGAATCCCTGATTAAACTAGTGGGCGATCTGGTGACACGGCGCGACCTGGCCAGAGTTGAGGCCCAGGTTGAGCGGTTGACCCAAAAAAATGAGGGCATCGAACAAACCCTTAGTTCCCAAAAAACCGTCACCACGATTCTGAAAAAAGAAATGACTGTCGTGGCCTCCAAACTGGGAGCATTGGAAGAACAACTGGACGCACTCCCCTCGGCCCCCGTCGCCCCAACGGGCCTAGAAACCCTGGTCGCAACGGTGAACAGCCTTGAACAACAGGTTAGCCAACTGCCCCAGCCAACGGATTTGGTGAACCTGCGGGCGGAAGTGCAACAACTGGTAACAGGGCATGTGGGGCAACTGCAACACCATTTAGAAACGGTGCAGCAACAAACCCAGGCGTTGGAGGCGCAGCACCACACGTTGCGGGATTGGGTGCACCAGTTACCACAGATGTTGGATGCGACGACGCTACAAACGGAGGTTAAGCATTTGGCCAATCGGGTGGAGTGGGCCGAAAGTAGTGTGTTGGAGTTACAGGCCCAACGGCAAGGCGATCGCGCCCCTGGCCCCCAAGCTGAGTTGGTCGTAGAGGTACAGGCGGCGGTGCATCCTGAACTGGGCCGCGATCGCCCCCCCACCCCGCTCAAAAGCAGTCGAGCCTTGTTGGAAGCAGCCCTGGAAACGGCCCAAGCCCGGTTAATTGTGGTGTCCCCCTTCCCCGATCCGGCCATTCTGGATGCCGACATGTTGCAACGGTTTCATGCTTTTTTGGCACGGCAAGGCTGTCTGGACATTGGGTGGGGCCATTTAGCTCCCAGTGGCGATCGCGGGGAACCACGGTCAATCGATCGCCGCCGGGGTATCCATCCCGCCCAAGATGATTTTCTCTACACCACCTTAAATTGTTTAACCGAACTGAAAAAGCAATATCCCAACCAATTCCGGTTCAAAGTCATGGGCACAGAGGAAGCTTTTTTGGTGTGTGATCGCGCCTATGCCATTTTGGGATCGACCTCCGTGCCAACGGCCAGCACCGATTTTCCGGCCGCCGCGATCGGCATCCGCACCACGGACTCCGCTGTTATTCAGCAATTAGTCGCCCGGTTTGATAATCCCGTCCTCGCCACCACCGATGCCCCAGCCTACTTCCACCGCGCCGCCACCCGCTATGACCTGGGCGATCGCCAGGGAGCCATCGCCGACTACACCGAACTCTTGCGAATTCTCCCCAACCACGACATCGCCTACACCAATCGCGGACTGGCCCGGTATGACCTGGGCGAAAAAGGAGCCGCCATCCAGGATTTTGAACGCGCCCTCCAACACAACCCCCACAACTACATCGCCGCTTTTAACCGGGGCTATGTGCGCTCAGAATTGGGCGACAAACTGGGGGCGATCGAAGACTACACCACCGCCATCCACAGCAATCCCGACTACGCCCCCGCCTATTTCTATCGTGGCCTCGCCCGAACCCGGATGCAGAACAAATTGGGAGCCATCCAAGATTATTCCGAAGTCATCCGCCTCAACCCCAACGATGCCGGAGCCTACTTCTATCGGGGGTTAGCCAGCGCCAAAATTGGCCAGCGGATGGAAGCCATTCGCGATCTCCGCCAAGCAGCCCAACTGTTTGCCGCCCAGGATGATCAAGCCAACTACGAGCAAGCTCTGGCCGCCTTAAAAAAGCTCCAAAAAACCATGATCATCGGCAGCACCAGCCAACCGCTCTTGTCGAACGAAGCCTAGAGCCAGTCACCGAGGATTCCACGGCAATCCCGCCTGCCAGGGCAACTTCTGGATAATAAAACGACATCGAATCAAGGCGCGATCGCTCGCCGCCCGCGCTGGCCCCACAATCCGCACTGCTACATCCAGTGAAAAACTCAGCGTGGTTTGCGTCGCCAAAAACCGGGTCATTTTCTTTTTTGTCCCGTCATCCTTGGCCTTTTTTAATGACTCAAAATCCAGCAACGGCTTGTTCACTTGTAATTCAAAAGCAACAGGTGGCCCATCCTTTTTAGCCTCCTCCCGTTTCAAGCAATCTTCTGCCGTCAGACTCTCTTTCAAGCTAGTTTCTGGAGTCGCCACACTAAAAACTTGCAGTTGAGATAAATCAAGGGAATTACCCGGCACTAAACGAATGACTCGTCGCGCTTTCCCTTGCAAATCTGTCAGGATACAATAATCCCAATCCACATAAACCGAATGCCCAGCAGCCTTGTTTTTAACCGTAATTCCTAGCTTATTAAGCTTATCATTTTTACCGTATTCATAGCGTTTATCAAAGCCAAAGCTAATATCAACAAAATCTTGTAACTCTAACACTTGTAGCTGCTCTTTGAGGGCATTACCATCCAGCTTCACCGTGTATTCATCATTAAAACTGTTGATAATTCTCGCCATTGCCGCTGCAATGCACGCAACATACGTGATGAGAATGATCAGATCAACGCCCATTATCGCCGCCCAGCCGTATGATTCGCTTTTTTCGTCGTTGGCCCAAAGGTATTTTGTATAGAGGAAAAATCCTCAAACCAGCCTTTTCGCTTAAAGAAGAAAACCAGGGTCAGCGCAATCCCAAACATGGAGGCCATACAGACTGGATACCCCCAATAAGCATTTAGCTCTGGCATGTTAAAGGGCGATTTTTCAGGATTAAAATTCATGCCATACACCCCAGCGACAAAGGTCAGCGGAATAAAAATGGACGACATGACAGTGAGAAATTTCATGATTTCATTCATGCGATTGCTCACGGATGATAAATAAACATCCATCAAACTAGAGGCAATTTCTCGATAGGTTTCAACCATATCTAAGACTTGAATGGCGTGGTCATAGCAATCCCGTAAATACAATCGCACATCAGGACTAATTAAATTACTACCATCGCGAATTAGGGTATTGATGGCATCCCGTTGGGGCCAAATGGCGCGGCGGAGGGTCAGCAATTCGCGCTTGAGATCATGAATGCGCTGCAAGGTTTGGTTGGTGGGATTGGCAACCACTTCGTCTTCGAGTTCTTCCAGGCGTTCGCCGTAGGCTTCTAGCACGGGGAAGAAGCCATCGATCACGGCATCCATGAGGGCATAGGCGAGATAATCGGGGCCACTTTTCCGAATGGAGCCTTTGTTGGTGCGAATGCGTTCGCGGATGGGGCCAAAGCAGTCGTAACGGGGTTCTTCTTGGACGGTGAGGAGGTAGTGAGCACCGAGAATGAGGCTCACTTGTTCGCTTTCAAAGGTTTCGCCGTCTTCGCGGAGGGTGACCATGCGGGCGATGATCAGCAGTTGGTCGCCGTGTTCTTCAATTTTGGGCCGCTGGGGGACGTTGACGACATCTTCGAGGACGAGGGGGTGTAGCTCAAAGACGTTGCCCAGTCGTTGGAGTACGTCTTCGCTACCTAAGCCTTTGACATCAACCCAGGAGACGGATTCGGTATCGAGATGGGGCAGGCATTCTTCGGGTTGGTTGAGTTCTTGACGGATGGCGCGATCGCCGTTGTAGTCGATCAGCACAATGACCGGGTGCGGTGCGTCGGGGTCGATATCCAGGGTGCCGGGAAGATCGCCGGGGGCATCGTAAAAGTAGTCTACATAGGATTCGTCGTCATCGTCGTCGGGGTCAAGGGCGGGCATGAGGGACGGGCCAAGGTAGCGGGTTGGTTTTTCGGTCATGCAGGAGCCTCAGACAAAGGGGCAAAGAGTGGGCAATCGGCAGTAGATGGTTGCAGCCAACTAAAGATTCTGTTCCCAGCGTATGCCGTGTTTTGGCTTATGGCGCTGAAATTTTGGGTTATGTTCCAGAGTGGGGGCGCTGGGGGTGGTGGGGCGCGATCGCGGGAGGGGCGGGACTGAGACATTTGGCAATGCTCCCGCGATACCGTATTGTTTGGGGAGAACTTCGCCGCACTGCACGGTGGCGCACGAATGGTCAAATGATGGATTACCGATTGCGCGTTAAATTGTTGCATAAGTCAGCCCAGTTGCCGTCCTATGCCCATCCGGGGGATGCCGGGTTAGACCTATTTGCCACGGTGGAGACAGTATTGGAGCCGGGGCAAAGTGCCTTAATTCCGACGGGAATCTGCATTCAACTGCCGCCCGGAACCGAGGCCCAAGTCCGGCCCCGCAGTGGGTTGGCGCTGAAGCATCAGGTGACGGTGTTGAATACGCCGGGAACAATCGATGAGGGCTACCGGGGGGAAGTTGGGGTGATTTTGATTAATCACGGTGTGCAGCCGTTTGGGGTGACGGTGGGGATGAAAATTGCCCAGATGGTGATTCAGTCGGTGGTGCGGGTGCAGGTGGAAGCGGTGGCCGAGCTGGAGACGACGGCTAGAGGTGCAGGGGGTTTTGGCTCTACAGGGGTTTGAGGATGACAGGGCAACGACCATCGTGGGATGAGTATTTTCTGTTGTTGGCGAAATTGGCGGCCACGCGATCAACCTGTTTGGCGTTTCCGGTGGGGGCGGTGATCGTGAAAGATAAGCAAGTGCTGGCGACGGGGTACAATGGCCCACCGTCGGGGTCGGCCCACTGTGTGACTCAGGGTTTTTGTTATCCCGATTTGAGCCGATGTGATGCGAGTAAGGTGTTGCCGTCGCGGGCGGTTCATGCGGAGGCGAACGCGATCGCCCAGGCCGCTAAACATGGGATTGGGACGGACGGGGCAACCATTTATGTGACGCTGGAGCCGTGTTTGTCCTGCTTAAAGTTGATTATGTCAGCCGGGATTCGAGAAATTTACTACGAAACCAGCTTCAACACGGGCAACAACTTGGTAGTACGGGATTTATTTGTGCAGGAACAATTAGTTAAGCTGTATCAGATTCAGATTTCGGCGGCAACCCGGCAGCAGGCGGCGGCATCGTTGCTGGAACCCACGTCGTTGAGTAAATCCGCTGAGTTGGGGGCGGGGCCATTGGGTTAAGGGGCGATGGCGAGGGCTATTTACTTGGTGCCGAAGAGGCGATCGCCCGCATCCCCCAAGCCCGGAATAATATACCCGTGTTCATCCAACGCCTCATCCACCGCCGCCGTATAAATCGGTACATCGGGATGATGATAGTGAAAATTGGCAATGCCCGCCGGGGCCGCGAGCAAGCAGACAAACTTTAGCGATTTGGGATTGGTGCCTTTGAGGCGATCGACTGCGGCCACAGCAGAATTCCCGGTTGCAATCATGGGGTCAACCACAATCATGTCCCGTTCTTCAATGTCGTGGGGCACCTTGAAGTAATACTCAATGGGCACCAGAGTCGTCGGTTCGCGATACAGCCCAATGTGTCCCACCCGCGCGGAGGGCATCAGTTGCAACATGCCGTCTAAAATGCCTTGTCCCGCCCGCATGATCGACACTAAGACCAGTTTTTTGTCTGGGGCCAGCAAGGGTGATTCCATTGTGGCCATCGGCGTTTGAATGACGACTTTTTTGAGCGGGAGATCCCGTGTGACTTCGTAGGCCAGCAGCATACTGATTTCTGCCAGGAGCGATCGAAACTTTGCGGTGCTAGTTTCCGCCCGCCGCATCAGGGTCAGTTTGTGCTGAATCAGAGGATGGTCGATGATGAAAACGTCAGCACCCATGCTTTTTACCGCCAAACGAGTAGATACACGCAGAAGCTATCGCCCATCATACAAGGTCTGGCGATCGCCCCACCCCCCGGCCCCAAAATCCGCGCTTCAACAACATTTCACCCAGCTAAAGGTATTGTCGGCGTACCACTCTTTTTTCCAGATGGGGGCGTTGTCTTTCAGCGCATCGATCGCGTATTGGCAAGCCGCAAACGCATCCGCCCGATGGGGACAGCCGATCGCCACTAACACACTAATTTCCCCCACGCCTAACCGCCCCGTGCGATGGTGGATCACCACCTGGTTCACCTGCGGCCACTGGTGCCGAACCGCCTCGGCGATCGTCTGGAAAACCCGCAACGCCATTGGCTCATAGGCTTGATATTCCAGCGCCACCACTGGCTTCTGATTCGTGTTGTTACGCACCATGCCACTCATGACGACGATCGCCCCATTCGCGCCATCTTCCGCCAGCCCATACACCCGCTCCAACGACAATGGTGCCGCCTGGATGACAAAGGCAGCAGTGGATGCCGGGTCAGCCGCGATCGCCGCCTGGGCCACTGGTAACACATCAGACAACAATTCCGTCATACTTCACCTCTTGTTTGAACCCATGTCAGTGCCTACAACGGCTCATGCATCCCCAGTTGGCAACGTCTGGGCCGCAATCCATTGCAAGTAAGGGGCGGAACCCTGCGCGATCGCCAACCCAATCATCTCCGGCACCTCGTAGGGATGTAACTCGCGCACCACAGTTTCCAACCGCTCAAATTGGGCCAAATCTGTTTTGATTACCAGTTGCCATTCCTCATCCTCATGAATTTCGCCTTGCCAGGAGTAAATCGAAGTCACAGGCAGCAAACTCACACAAGCTGCCAACTTAGTTTCTGTTAAGTGGCGGGCGATCGCCACCGCCAACGTCTTGTCGGGAGCCGTCACCAACACAACCCCTAACTCCTGGGGGATAGGTGCCGTCATGCTTCAGCCTCCAGCCCCGCCTCAGCCAGTAACAGGCCAATACGTTCCGGCGTTAACTCTTGCACATTCCAAAACACCGCATCGGCCCCAGCCTCAGACAACTGTTGAGCATAGACCTGGCTCGTTGCATCCGAAGTCTGGGCATGGGGCGGCAACACCCCGATCGCCCGCCAAACCCGCTCCGTTTGCTGTTCCCGCGCCCGCTGAATCGTATACATATCCGCCACCGTATCCCCCACATAAAACACAGGACAGAACGCGGCCCCCTCCGCCTCCAACTGGGCGATCGTCAAAAACAAACCCGTCGGATCAGGCTTACCCGGCGCATCTTCCATCGCCACCAACACCGGAGCCTGCAACCCCAAACGCCGCTCCAAAATATACTCCGCCGACCCACGAGTGGCCCCACTAAAAAACCCCCAAGCAATATCGTGCGCCGCCAGCAATTCCAGATAGCTCGGCTCCAGCAGCAACGGCTCCTGACAAATGTAACCATTCCAATTCACCGGATCAGTCCCCCGATAGCGCGACTGAAAAAACGCCACCAACCGCTCATAGTCAATGGTGATTCCCCCGCGCCCTGCCGCCGCCAACCGCACAATGCCCTCCCCCAACGGCAACACCGGCGGGCCATCCACCCGTTCAAAATACCGATACACCAACTCCTGCGAAGCTTCCCAATCGTTATTCCACACCCCCTCCGCCTTCAGAGCATCAATCTCCACCGGAGATGGTCGCCACGCCCCACCCGTCAAATGCTCCACCGTATCCGCCAGCGCCCGCCGATAGGAGCCGCCGACATCGCGCACAACACCGTCAATATCAAACACAACAATGGCAGACTGAAGCATAACGTCCAAAAAACAGTGCAGGATTGTAAACAGTACGGTAATATAGAGGGCTGTAGTTTACTTAAAGTTTGGGTTTGCGCGGGAGGTTGGATTGCCGAAATTTATTCTCAAGATTCTTTGGTTAGAAAAGGATGTGGCCCTAGCCGTTGACCAGGTTGTCGGCAAAGGCACCAGCCCTTTGACATCTTACTTTTTTTGGCCCCGGAATGATGCCTGGGAACAACTGAAAAACGAGCTGGAAGCAAAGCATTGGATTAATGATGTCGATCGCATCGAATTGCTGAACAAAGCCACGGAAGTCATCAACTACTGGCAAGAGGAAGGCAAAGATCGCCCGATGGCCGAAGCTCAAACCAAGTTCCCCGAAGTCATTTTCATGGGTAGCTCGTGAGCGATCGCCAGCCAAGATAAATCCGGTCGCGATCGGCCCGTTACAACGCATCAGGCGCACTGTAACCAAAGCCACACCGACCAAAATACCTACCATCACTACCCCAGTTTGTCGCCAAGCCAGAACTGGGGTAGTTTTTGTCATCTCACCATCAACGCCCGCCGCGATCGCCCCCTTCCCCCGCCCACCAAACCATCACCAACCAGCCGCCTCAACACCCTCAAGCACTTTCCCCCCCGAAACCCGCCATTGTGATCCCACCCCTAGTACAATTTCCTTAAACCCCACCCATTAAATCTCCCAATCAATCAAATCCCCAAATAATGTTTGAGAGTGGAGCCATGATTTGATACGGTTTATGACATCGCATTGATATAAATTCATAATTCTGATACGCCCAATTTTAGATTTTACAGAGATCCAGGCAGGTAGCTTCATGACAATGACCATTAGCCCCGACCAAATTCAGCGGATTGTTTGGAACCAGCATCACGATCCGTTTGAAGTTTTGGGTCCCCACCAAATCGAAACCGAAGCGGGGAAAAAGGTTTGGGTCGTCCGAGCCTACCAGCCCAATGCCCAAGCCGTCTCCGTCATCCTGCCGGAAGAACGCAAAGAATACCCCATGACCACCGTGCACGATCCCCACTTTTTTGAGTGCACCATCGACACCCCCGAACTCGCCAACTACCAACTCCGCATCCAAGAAGGCGAACACGAATCCGTCATCCACGATCCCTACGCCTTCCGCTCCGCCTGGCTCACCGACCTCGACATCCACCTCTTTGCCGAAGGGAACCACCATCGCCTCTACGAAAAACTCGGTGCCCACCCCTCCGAACTCAACGGCGTTAAAGGCGTATACTTCGCCATTTGGGCACCCAACGCCCGCAACGTCTCCGTCCTAGGTGACTTTAACTACTGGGATGGCCGCAAACACCAAATGAGCAAACGCGGCAACGGCGTTTGGGAACTGTTCATCCCCGAAATTGGCAGCGGAGAACACTACAAGTACGAAGTCAAAAACTGGGAAGGCCACATCTACGAAAAATCCGATCCCTACGGATTCCAACAAGAAGTCCGGCCCAAAACCGCCTCCATCGTCACCGACCTGGACTCCTACACCTGGCACGACAGCGATTGGATGGAACAGCGTCGTCACACCGACCCCCTCACCCAGCCCATCTCCGTTTACGAATGCCACCTGGGTTCCTGGCTCCACGCCTCCTCCTCCGAACCCGCCCTGCGCGAAGACGGCACCGAAGAACCCGTCGTCATCGTCTCCGAACTCAAACCCGGTGCCCGCTTCCTCACCTATCGCGAACTTGCCGCCAAACTCATTCCTTACGTCAAAGACCTAGGTTTTACTCATATCGAGTTGCTGCCAGTTGCAGAACACCCCTTTGATGGCTCCTGGGGCTACCAAGTCACCGGCTATTACGCCGTCACCTCCCGCTTTGGCACCCCCGAAGACTTTATGTACTTCGTCGATCAATGCCACCAAAACGGCATCGGAGTCATCGTAGACTGGGTTCCCGGTCACTTCCCCAAAGATGGTCACGGCCTCGCCTTCTTCGACGGCACCCACTTGTACGAACACGCCGACCCCCGCAAAGGCGAACACAAAGAATGGGGCACCCTAGTCTTCAACTATGGTCGCAACGAAGTCCGCAACTTCCTCGTGGCCAATGCCCTCTTCTGGTTCGACAAGTACCACATCGACGGGTTCCGGGTAGATGCGGTTGCCTCCATGATTTACCTAGACTACCAGCGTAAACCGGGTGAGTGGGTCACCAACCAATACGGCGGTCGGGAAAACATTGAAGCCGCTGACTTTCTCCGCCAAGTTAACCACCTGTTGTTCAGCTACTATCCCGGCATTCTTTCGATCGCAGAAGAATCCACCGACTGGCCAATGGTCTCCTGGCCCACTTATGTTGGCGGTTTAGGCTTCAACCTGAAGTGGAACATGGGCTGGATGCACGACATGTTGGATTACTTCCACATGGATCCCTGGTTCCGGCAGTTCCACCATAACAACGTCACCTTCAGCATGATGTATCACCACAGCGAGAACTTCATGCTGGCGCTGTCCCACGACGAAATTGTCCACGGCAAGAGCGCCATGATCGGCAAAATGCCCGGTGACGAATGGCAGAAATACGCCAACCTCCGTGCCCTCTACACCTACATGTTCTGCCACCCTGGGAAAAAGACTCTGTTCATGAGCATGGAACTGGGGCAGTGGAATGAATGGAACGTGTGGGGCGATTTGGAATGGCATTTACTGCAATACGACGCGCACAAACAACTGAGGTACTTCTTTACTCAATTGCACGCGCTCTACAAGAGTGACCCATCGCTCTACTCATGGGATTTTGGGGGCCAGGGTGGTTTTGAATGGATCGACTGTAGCGACAATCGCCATAGCGTTGTGTCCTTTGTGCGTTGGGCTAAGGACTACGAAGATTTTGTCGTTGTGGTTTGCAACTTTACCCCGCAACCCCATGCCCACTACCGTGTTGGTGTCCCTTTCAAAGGGTTCTACAAAGAAATCTTCAACAGCGATGCCCGCGACTTTGGTGGCAGCAATATGGGGAACTTGGGCGGCAAGTGGACGGATGATTGGGCCTACCAAGAACGGCCTTACTCCGTTGATTTGTGCTTGCCGCCGCTGGGTGTATTGGTCTTTAAGCTCGACGAGGAAACCACCCGCGCAGCCCTGGAAGCGGCTCAAGCGCCCAGCGATCCCCCTGAGGCTGACGGCGAATAGGATTTAGGGCCAGGTATACCAAACCTGGGTTCGATCGCGGACTTGTAGCAGGCACCAGCTCAGCATTCTGGCGATTCTGGTGCCTAGCCTGCGGCACAGTGCGGCCTCAATTAAGACCTGTTACAGACTCAAACGCCTCCCCCGGACTGTCCGCTACAAGAGATGTAGTGAGTGGCAGGTGATTTAGGGGAGATGCGGGATGCAAAAATTCCGACAGCAAGCTGGCCAGTTGTGGCAGCGATCGCGCCGTTGGGGCGGGCCGCATTGGCAGCGGTTAACCTGCCCTTGGCGAGTATGCCTGATCGGGTTGGGGTTGGCGCTATTCGTGCGATCGCTCCCTTACCTGGCTCCTATTCGTGCCACTGATTTAGCCCAAGATCAACAAGCAGTAGAATTCGTTGATCGCAATGGCTTTCCCTTGGGCACCTTGCTCACCCGCGACCAGGAACACACGATCGCAGTCTCCCTGAATCAAATTGCTCCCGTCTTTCGTCAAGCCATCATTGCCGCTGAAGATCAACGGTTTTATCAACACGGAGCCTTGGATGAGCGGGCGATCGCCCGTGCCCTCCTCGAAGCGATCCAGGCCCGTCAAATCGTCAGCGGTGCGTCTACAATCACCATGCAACTCGCCCGGATGATTGATCCCATTCCGTTTGGGTTGGTGGGAAAAGCGCGAGAAATCTGGACAGCATGGCGACTGGCCGCAGGTTCTAGCAAAGATGACATTCTGCAAGCCTATATCAATCGCCTGCCGATGGGCGGCAACGTGTATGGGGTGGAAGCGGCTGCCCGTGCTTATTTTGGCGTGTCGGCCCAAGACCTGACCCTGGCCCAAGCGACCCTGCTGGCCGGCATTCCTAACGACCCCAATCACCTTTCTCCCTACGACCATCTCCTGCCGCTAAAACGTCGCCAAACCTACGTCCTCGATCGCATGGTGAGCGATCGCTACATCACCCGCGACCAGGCCACCCGCGCCCACACCGAAGCCGTTGCCCTCCAACCCCGCCAACAAGGTATCATCGCCGCCCCCCACTACCTCTTTTGGCTGGCCACCCAACTCCCGGCCACCCATCCGCCGCAAATCACCACCACCCTCGATCGCCCCCTCCAGCAATTTGTCGAAACCCAGATTCAGCAAGTCGTTCAAAGCCTCGCCCCCCAAAACGTCCACCATGCCGCCGCGATCGTCGTGGATAACCAAACCGGAGCCGTGCTGGCCTATGTCGGGTCGCCAGACTACTTTGCCACCGCCCAAATGGGCCGCAACGACGGCGTACAAGCCCTGCGCCAACCCGGTTCCACCCTCAAACCCTTCTTGTATGAACTCGCCCTCGAACAGGGCACCATTCACCCCAACACCGTCCTGGCCGATGTCCCCACCCATTACGCCCTTCCCGGCGGGCAACTCTACAGTCCCACCGACTACACCGAAACGTTCCAGGGGCCAGTACGGGTGCGGATTGCCCTGGCCAATTCCCTCAATATCCCGGCGGTGCGGGTGCTGGAACGAGTAGGTATTCCCCCCTTTCTCCAGCGGTTGCACCACCTCGGCTTTCAACACCTCACAGAAAGCCCCGATCACTATGGGCTGGGGTTAACTCTGGGTAGCGGCGAAGTCAACCTGTGGGAACTGGCCCAAGCGTACCTGGTCATGGCGCGGCAGGGACAGGCGATCGCCCTTCAGGCCACCACCCCCGCTCTACCCTTCCCCCAGCCCACCTACCACACCGCCAACCCGGCCCCCTGGCAACTCATCACCGATATGCTCAGCGATGCCCACGCGCGATCGCGCTCCTTCGGGGTCAACTCCCTTTTGGCCCTGCCCTTTCCCGCCGCCGTCAAAACCGGCACCTCCTCCGACTTTCGCGACACCTGGACAGTCGGCTTCACCACCGATTACACCGTCGCCGTGTGGGTCGGCAATTTTGACAGCGCCCCCATGCAAAAAGTATCCGGAGTCATGGGCGCGGCCCCCCTGTGGAACCGCATCATGCTGCACCTGCACGAACAACACGAACCCACCGCCTTTGCCCCACCCCAAGGCATGGTCAAACGCCTCATTTGTGGCCTATCCGGCGGAAAACCCAACCCCGCTTGCCCCACGGTCGTCCAGGAATATTTCGCCCCCGCTGACCTGGTGGCCCAGAACCAAACCCCCGATCCCTTTTATCGCCCCGTGCAGCAGCCCAACGGCACCCAGATCTGGGCCTTGCAACTGCCGCCGGAATATAACGAATGGCTGGCCCAACAACCGCCTGCCTCTCCCCTCAAAACCCAAATGGCCCAGGCCAAAATCGGCTCCCTCCGCATCGTTGCCCCCCAAAACGGCGATTTTTTTGTGATGGGTCAGCCTGACCCCCGTTCGCCATCTACCGAAACCGCCGCCCAAAAACTTCAGTTTCAACTCGCCGCGATCGCCCCCAAACCCGTCCAGTGGCGACTCAACGGCAAACTGCTCACCACCCAAACCGGGCCAATCCTCACCTGGAACCCCCAACCCGGCCAATGGACACTGCAAGTTTCCGATGGCACCACCACCGATCAAGTCCGCTTTGAAATCCAAACCGCCACCAACCAGCCCACCCGGCGCGGCTTTTCCCTCAAACCCACCGCCCAAGCCCCCTAAGGCGATCGCCCCCCGCCCCTTAGCGATAGCGCACACCTTGAATGCCGCAAAAAATCAGGTTTGGTTCCCAGTGAATCGGTGGATTTGAACTAGACGCTAAGTGGCGCGCCAGATACTCCCCATCGCCGCCCGTGAGCACAATTGAGCTATTGGGAAACTGCTCTAACCAGGCATGAATATAAGCCTGAATTCCGGCGATCGCGGTATAGAGAATGCCACTAGCGATCGCGCTTTCCGTATCCGTGGCCCAGCGGGGCGGGAGCGGATCAGGCAAGTCAACCCACGGCAACGCCGCCGTCCCCCGTTGCAACGCCTGAAACTGAAGGCGTAATCCCGGCAAAATCGCGCCACCCACCAAGCGGGGTTCCCCATCGGCCCCTGTAAAAGTCAACGCCGTTCCCCCATCAATCACCAACACTGGCCCACCATACTGGGCGATCGCCCCCCACAACGCCAAGGCGCGATCGATACCCAAGGTGGGATACAGCCCCGCCAACGGGATATCCTTCAGAGTCACAAAGCGGACATTGGGATAGGTGGCCCAAAGCTGACTCTGTTCCGGCACCACCGAGGCAATCCAGAGAGTTGGCAAATGGTCTAACCCTCGGAACTCATTAAAAGCTCCAATTTCTAACGGATGGGGCGTATCCCAGGTTTGGCAGAGAGCATCACCAACAAACTCCGCCCAGTGATAACGGGAATTGCCGATCGCCAGAGCTAACCAAGTCGCTGGACTCTCAGAATACGGTTGCGGAAAGTCCTGCCCCTGCGCCGTTACCCACTGCTCATCAGCCATGTGACCCAAGAATTATTAATGGAAAGGATTGAGAAAGATAAATCCTATAACTTTGAATTATAAGTAACTTTACCTAACAAAACTTTACAAGTTTCTCATCCCCCGTCAAGATAGGAAGTAGGCAATTTATATCAACGTGTCGGGAGGTTGTTCATGGTAGTGCTGAAGGACAGAATCATTACGCGCCTTACCATGCAAACTATCGAGATTGCACCGGAGACCACCGCTATTCGATCGCTGGATTGGGATCGCGATCGCTTCGACATTGAGTTTGCGCTGGAAAACGGCACCACCTACAATTCATTTCTGATTCGCGGCGAAAAAATTGCGCTGGTCGATACCTCCCACGCTAAGTTTCGCCAACTGTACCTCGATACCCTCATCGGCCTGATTGACCCCAAAGAGATTGACTACCTCGTCATCAGCCACACCGAACCCGACCACAGCGGCCTTGTCAAGGACGTTTTGCAACTCAATCCTGACATTACCGTCGTCGGGGCGAAAGTGGCCATGCAATTCCTGGATGACTTGGTGCATCAGCCCTTCAAGCGGCAACTCGTGAAAAATGGCGATCGCCTGGATTTGGGCAACGGCCACGAACTCGAGTTTATCTCCGCGCCCAACCTCCACTGGCCCGATACCATCCTCACCTACGACCACAAAACCCAGACCCTCTTCACCTGCGATGTGTTTGGGATGCACTACTGCGACGACCAAACCTACGACGAAGATCTGGCCTTGCTGGATGCGGATTACAAAACCTACTACGACTGTCTGATGGGGCCAAACGCGCGATCGGTACTCGCCGCCCTAAAGCGAATGCAAGCCCTGCCCTCAATTACGACGATCGCCACCGGGCACGGCCCCCTGCTCCAGCACCATGTTGAGGAATTGGTCGGGCGTTATCGCGATTGGAGTCAGGCCCAGGCCAAAGCCCAAACCACCGTCGCACTGTTCTATGTTTCGGAGTATGGCTGTAGCGATCGCATTGCCCAGGCGATCGCCCAAGGGATCGCCAAAACCGATGTCGTCGTGGAATTAGTCGATTTGCAAGAAGTTGATCCCCAAGAAGCACGGGAACTGGTCAACATTGCCGCCGGGATTGTGATTGGGATGCCACCCCAAACGGGGAACGATGCCTCCCAACTCCAGGCGCTACTGAGTACCATTCTGGCCGCGACCCACTCCAAGCAAGCCTTTGGGCTGTTCGAGTCCGGCGGGGGCGATGACGAATCCGTGTATCCCCTCCGCAACAAATTCCAGGAAATTGGCGTGGCCGAAGCCTTTGCCCCGATTTTGATCAAGGAAACCCCCACCGAAAGCACCTACCAGCAAGCCGAAGAAGCCGGTACCGACTTGGGTCAATGGCTCACCCGCGATCGCAGCATCAAGCAAATGAAATCCCTCGATGGCGATCTCGATAAAGCCCTGGGTCGTCTGAGCGGCGGACTGTATATCATCACCGCGAAGAAAGGAGCCGCCTCCAGCGCTATGCTCGCCTCCTGGGTCACTCAAGCCAGTTTCGAGCCCTTGGGGATTACCATTGCGGTGGCCAAAGACCGCGCCATCGAATCCTTCATGCATGTGGGCGATCGCTTCGTCCTCAACATTTTGGAAGAAGGCAACTACCAAGCCTTAATGAAGCACTTCCTGAAGCGGTTCCCCCCCGGTGCCGATCGCTTTGCCAACATCAAAACCTACGCCGCCGCAAACGGCAGTCCCATCCTGGCCGATGCCCTGGCCTTCCTGGAATGCGAAGTGATCAGCCGGATGGAAGGCAACGACCACTGGATTGTCTACAGTTCTGTGGATGTCGGGCGCGTCTCCAAAGCCGACGGCATGACCGCCGTGCACCACCGCAAAGTGGGTAATCATTACTAGCGCAGAAAATTCAATAACTGAACCAATGGCAACCCTCACCCCGCCTGCGGCCCCCCTCTCCCCAGGGAGAGGGGACGGGGGGAGAGGGCAATCCGCAAAATCGGTCTGATTGAAGTTACACTCTCAACCTGACCACAATTTCCACGGCAGAAGCATTGAGGAACCAGATAGCAACCACCTCGCGATCGCCACGCTAGCCCACCGTCCCCCGCTCTCCCTTCCGCGCCCGCCTCACCCACCTTTACCCCACTCCCGAACCTATGGCTGACAACAAACCCCGCGACGTGCAAGTGGCCGAAATTGGAGCCAACACCCTCGCCTTGCGATCGCGCACCTGGGATCGCCTCAAATTCGAGATCGAATACGCACGGCAAAAAGGCACCACAGCCAACTCCTACCTGATCCAAGGCCAAGAAACCGCCTTAATTGACCCACCGGGAGAATCCTTCACCGACTTATTTTTGGATGAACTCAGCCTGCATATCTACTATCAACGGCTGAACTACATCATCCTCAGCCACGTCAACCCCAACCGCATCGCCACCCTCAAACGCCTGCTAGAAGCGGCCCCCTACGCAACCGTCATCTGCTCCAAACCAGGAGCCAACACCCTGCGATCGGTGTTTGAAAACCAGTCCTTCAGCATTCCATCGCCCCGCGAAGCAGAAGCCCACGATCTTGGCATCGGCTACGGCCCCGACCAAACCGTGAAAGTCCATATTGTCCGCGATGAAGAAATCCTGGATCTGGGTAACGGCCATAAGCTGCAATTCCGCTTTGTGCCCACCCCCCGCCATCCCGGTGCCCTTTGTACCTACGATCTCGCCTCTCAAATTCTCTATACCGACAAGCTGTTTAGTGCCCATGTCTCCGATGATTTAGTCTTTGACGAACACTGGAAATCCTTACAAGAAGATCGTAAATACTACTTCGATTGCATTCATTCCGCCCAGGCCGCTCAGGTGGATACAGCACTAGACAAGATCGAACCTTTTGCTGCCAAGATCTATGCACCGGGACATGGCCCCATCGTGCGGCATAGTGTCAGCGTCCTGACCCTCGACTATCGCCGTTGGTGTGAGCAACAACAGACCCGTGACCTCTCCGTCACCATGCTGTTCACCTCCGCTTACGGGAATACGGCAACGTTGGCCCAGGCGATCGCCAAAGGCATCACCGCCGCAGGCGTAGCCGTCAACAGCATCAATTGCGAATTTTCCACCCCCGACGAAATCACCCAGGCCGTGAAAGACTGCGATGGCTTCATCATCGGCACCCCTACCCTGGCTGGCCACGCCCCCACCCAAATCCAAACCGCCTTGGGGATTGTCCTCTCCACCGCCACCCAAACCCAAATGGCCGGAGTCTTTGGCTCCTATGGCTGGAGCGGCGAAGGCGTAGACATCGTGGAAAACAAACTGCGGGATGCGGGCTATCCCCTCGGCTTCGAGCCGATCCGCGTGAAGTTTGCGCCCACCGAAGAAACCCTGGCCCACTGTGAAACCGCTGGCAACGAATTTGCCCGTGCCCTCAACAAAACCCGCAAAGTTCGTGTCCCCCGGGAAGCCGGGATGGATGCCCAGAGCGATCGCACTAGCCAAGCCGTCGGACGAGTTACCAGTTCGCTCTGCGTCGTCACGCTCCAACGGGGTGAAACCGACTATGGCTTTCTTACTTCCTGGGTGTCCCAGGCTGGCTTTGCCCCCCCCGCCATCACCGTCGCTGTCTCCAAAGAGCGCGATGCCGAAGGACTGACGGAACCGGGGCAACACTTTGTGCTGAATATCCTCAAAGAAGGGCGCAACCTCCGTCGGGCCTTCCTGAAACCCATTGCCCCCGGCGAAGATCCCTTTGTCAATCTGGCCACCGATCGCGCCGCCAATGGTTGCGTTATCCTGCTCGATGCCCTCTCTCATCTGGAATGCACCGTCCAAAACCGGATGGACTGCGGCGACCACTGGCTCATCTACGCGATCGTCGAAAACGGCAAAGTCCTCGAAGTTGCCGGAGTCACCGCCGTTCGCCACCGCAAATCTGGCAACCAGTATTAAGCACAGGCGATCGCCTTCTATTGAGCGATCGCGATCGCATCTAAGGCAAATTCAGCCCCCCACAGCTTCTTGCTTGATTTCTTGCCAACCTTCGTAAACCGCGATCGGGCACTTCGAGTGATCCATACTCATAGCGCGTTCCTGAGGTTCTACCTAGACCTCAGACATATTGCCCGAACACACTCTATCAGCGAGTCAGCAGCATAACGGCTAAAGCCAGCGGCAGCTCAGTGATTTTGCAACACCACCAAGCCGAACAAGGCTGTCCGCTGCGCTGAAGTGTTAGCTAGCTGGCAATGACAGATGAAAATTGACTATTGACAATAGTATGCCAAAATCAGCATGTTTGAGGTATGAACGCATCACCAAAGCCAGTTGAATGGGTCGGAAGCGCTCTGGAGGATTTGAAGGAGTTCCCAGAGGATGTTCGGCAAACCGTTGGGTACGCATTGTACTTAGCTCAATGTGGTGAAAAGCATCCCTCAGCCAAACCACTCAAAGGATTTAAGGGAACTGGAGTACTGGAAATTGTAGAAGATTTTGACGGAGATACTTATCGAGCTGTCTACACGGTAAGGTAGTGCCTTTTAATAAAGGACAGAGAAAATTGAGAGTTGCTATGATAGAGCC